>Ga0326728_10000643_pt1 | contig 134127 bp, 92 predicted proteins | sample MB3enrmetagenome_FD_207602 | JGI IMG/M metagenome (GOLD analysis project Ga0326728, IMG submission 207602) | Lab enriched peat soil microbial communities from McLean, Ithaca, NY, United States - MB31MN | ecosystem: Environmental > Terrestrial > Soil > Wetlands > Peat | place: USA: New York...
TCTTCAACACCGACCGGCAGCTGGCCGCGCTGCAAACCGCGACCAGAATGCTGGGCCAGGTGAACGAAAAGAAATCGCTGCTTTATTTTGCCAGCGGGTTGCGGCTGAACGGCATCGACAACCAGGCGCAGATGCACGCCACGGCCGATACGGCGATCAAAGCCGGCGTGACCATCTTTACCGTCGATGCGCGCGGACTGGTAGCCAGTGCGCCCATGGGTGACGCCTCGCAAGGCTCGCCGGGTGGGCAGTCCATGTATACCGGAGGGTCGGCGCAGGCCGTGACGACCAACTTCCAGCAGTCGCAGGACACGCTTTACGCGCTGGCCGGCGACACTGGCGGCAAGGCATTCCTCGACAACAACGACCTCTCGCGCGGCATTGTGCAGGCGCAGGAATCGATATCGGACTACTACATCCTCGGCTACTACACCACCAACACCGAGCCCAACGGCAAATTCCGGCGCATCCGCATTTCGCTTGTAAACAATCAGGAAGCCAAGCTCGACTACCGCCAGGGCTACTACGCGAACAAAGAGTTCAACAAATTTAACGACGTGGACCGCGAACGCCAGCTTGAAGACGCGCTGATGCTCGAAGATCCCATCACCGATCTCACCATCGCCATGGAGATTGATTACTTCCAGCTCAACCGTGCCGAATATTTCGTGCCCATCATCGTCAAGATTCCGGGCCGGGAGCTGGCGCTGGCCAAGCGCGGCGGCGCCGAGTACACGCGCATCGACTTTGTGGGCGAGATCAAGGACCTGGTCGGCGGCACGACCGTGAGCAACGTGCGCGACAACACGAATATCAAGCTGTCGGACAAGACCGCCGCGGAACTCGTCCGCGTGCCCCTCGAATACGACACCGGATTCACGCTGCTGCCCGGCAAATACTCGATCAAGTTTCTGGCGCGCGACGATGAAACAGGCAGAATCGGCACCTTCCAGACCACCTTTGTCATTCCCAACCTGAATAAGGAACTCAAGCGCATTCCCATCAGCGCCGTGGTGCTGAGCAGCCAGCGGGTGGATTTGAGGGATGCGATTTACGACGCCGCGAAGGCCAAGGAGCGCGCCAAGGACGAGGCCGTGAATCCGCTCGTGCAGGACGGAAAGAAGCTCATCCCCAGCGTGACGCGCGTGTTCTCGACCGGCCACCAGATCTACGTCTACTTCCAGGCGTACAAGCAGCCGCCAACTACGCAGGCGCCCGCTGCGAATCCACCGCCGCTGTTTGCATTCGTCAGTCTCTATCAAGGCGGCAAGAAACTGTATGAGACGCCGCCGCAATCCATCGTTCCCAGCGCCACAAGCCGGTTGGGCACCATGGGCCTGAGCTTCGATCTGGGCGTCGACAGTTTGCCGCGCGGCTCCTACGACTGCCAGGTAACGGTGATCGATCCTTCCACGCAGAAGGCAGCCTTCTGGCGTGCATCCATTCTGCTGGTGCAGTAAGAACAGGTGTCAGGTTTCAGGGGTCAGGTGTCAGGTTGAGGCCGCCGCCGCTGCGATAAGATGAAAATCAAAAGGAGACTCCCACCTTGACTTCATCCATCTACGACATCCCCGTTACGAAAATCACCGGCGAAGCCGCATCACTCGGCGAGTTCAAAGGCAAGGTTCTTGTTGTCGTAAACGTCGCATCAAAATGCGGCCTGACGCCGCAGTACGAGGGCCTGGAAAACCTCTACGAGCGATTTCGCGGCCAGGGCCTGGTGGTTGCGGGCTTTCCGGCCAACGACTTCAAAGGCCAGGAGCCGGGCACGAATGACGAGATCCAGAGCTTCTGCACGTTGAATTACGGCGTCAAATTCCCCATGTTCGGCAAAATCGCCGTTACGGGCGCGGAAAAGCATCCGCTCTATGCGGCGCTGGTCGCGGCGCAACCCAAGGCCAAAGGCGATCCGGCGGGATGGGCCGCCGTCCTCAAGCAGCACAACATCGACGCCAACCCGGCGCCCGAGATCCAGTGGAACTTTGAGAAGTTCATCGTCAGCCGCAACGGCGGGGTCGTGGCGCGCTTCGCTCCCAACACGGCGCCCGACGCTCCCGAGCTGATTGCAGCCGTTGAGACCGAGCTCGCGAAGAACTGATTTGCGCCCGCTGCTCGCCCGGTTACTCGTCCTGGCGAACGAAGGCCTTCATCGTGGCGCACTGCGAGCCCTCCGCCGCTCCGTGCGGGCGAATCGTGTACGGCCCCACCTGCGCGGGGACGATAAAGGTCTCCGCGTAATGAACCACGAAGGGCCCGAATGCGCCGCTGGGGCTTTCCACAACGGCCTCGCTGCCTTCCACCAGGTTCAGCACGTTCACGCCGCCACCGGTGTGGTGCGGCGCCGTGCCGGTGAACCAGTGGCGGCGCGTCTCAATGAACTCCAGTTCGTGCAGCCCAGTCCGTTCCTCGCGCCAGCCATTGCCCGCGGCCAGCGGCTGCACGCGGTTGATGAGCGAGCGCCGCACCCACTCCGTGGTGCGGTCCCACTGGATGTTTTCCGCGCCGTGCTGGAAATGAATGGGCCGCGGCCGCCCGTCGAGTCCGGTGCGCCCCCAGTCCCATAGCTTGAAGGTGAAGATGTAAGGCGTGGCGCTGATCTCGAGCACCATGCTGTTGCGGCCTGAACAGTGAATGGTCCCCGCGGGAATGAGAAAGTGGTCGTGTTTCTTTGCCGGCCACCTGTTCACATAACGGTCGGCGTCGAATATGCCGCTGGTTTGCGCGGCCTCCAAATCGCGCAGTATGGCCTTCGCGTCGATGCCCTCCTTAAGCCCGAGATAAACGCATGCATCTTGCTTTGCGTCCAGCAGGTAGTAGCTCTCATCCTGTGTATACTCGAGGCCGAAGCGTTCGCGGATGTAGCTCGTGAGCGGATGCACCTGCAGTGATAGGTTGCCTCCGCCCATTGTGTCGAGAAAATCGAAACGGATGGGAAACTCCGCGCCCAGGCGCGCAAAAATGTTCTCGCCGAGCAGCTCGCGCGGATGCGCGAAGACCAGATCGATCGCGGGAATCTCCACGCGCGCATCGCCAAAGCCGAGCAGCAGGCTGTTTTCCTCGGGAACGCAGTCGAAGCACCAGGCATAATTGGGCGCGTTGCGCGGCAGGTCGCACACCTCTTCCATCCGATGGCCGCCCCAGGGACCGGGATCGAAGAAGGGAACTACGCGGAAAGGCCTGCACGGGGCCGCGCGAAGTCCCGCGCGCAGCGCCTCGCCAGAAATCATTTGGGGATGCGCCGGCGCATTGGTGTCGAGCAGAAAGTCGATCCCGCTCCACACGCGTTGCTTCAGCCGGTCGGCCGCGCGCCAGTCGAGGAAAAATCCGCGCTTGTATTGAAGCGATGGAAGTTCGCTCAGATTGTCTGCGCCGAGATTGCCGATCTCCCCGCGCCGTTGGCGTTGCTGAATCTCCCATCGCGCCATGTCGGCGTAAACGAGCAGCCGCTGCTCCGGAGCGACCAGGACCGCTCCCGTGCCGATCACCATCGCGATTCCGGATGCAGGCGCCGCAGATTTCCAGTGCGCAATCTGTTGCAGGGCGTGACGCAGTTTTTCGCGATCGAAGAAATTTTCGATTTCCACCCGGTTCATCACGCCGAACACCGGGTCGTCGGTCAGAAGTGAAGCGAAGTTTCCATCCAGCTCCTGCGGCGGCAGCAACAGGTCCTCGGTGGAAATCACAAGTGCGGGATCAAGGAGCGCCGCAAGTTGCCGGCGCACGTCGTCGACCAACACGCCCGGATAGCATTCGACGCAAACTATGCGGCGACCACCGGATAGCGCATCGCGCAACGCGCGCGCAATGGCCGGCCATCCGGAGAAATACTCGCTGGGAAAGCCCGATACCGGAATGAATGGCTGCTTATCGTACATGGGAAACGCGAACCGCGCCGGTGTTTGGGTTCGTGCCTGGGAGAAAAAGCATTTCTTGAAGGTTCCAGGCTGACTATAACAAACTCGTTGCGGCGCGTGGCGTGCGTGCGCAAACTTCCGCAGCACGCTGGCGCAGCGCTGGCCGCGCAATGAGCGTGACCTGTATTCTCATACCATGCACGATGCCGCTTCCCCAACCGCCGGCAATCAGCTTGAGCACGCAGCATCGGCTTATCTGCGCTCGGCGCGCCACCAGCCCGTCCACTGGCATCCCTGGAGCGAGGCCGCGTTTGCTCGGGCGCAGGCCGAGGACAAACCCATCCTGCTCGACATTGGCGCGGTGTGGTGCCACTGGTGCCATGTCATGGATCGTGAATCGTATGAGGATCCAGAGGTCGCGGCGCTCATCAACCAGCTTTTCATCGCCGTCAAAGTGGATCGCGACGAGCGCCCCGATGTGGATGCGCGCTACCAGGCCGCGGTGTCGGCCATCAGCGGGCAGGGCGGATGGCCGCTCACGGCGTTTCTCACGCCCGACGGCCGCCCCTACTTCGGCGGCACGTATATTCCCCGCGACGACCGCTACGGCCGGCCGGGGATCGGGCGCGTTTTGATGGCCATGGCGCAGGTTTGGCGCGAGCGCCGCGACGAAGCGCTGGAAACCGCCTCGAGCGTAATGGCCGCCATCGTGCACAACGAGAGCTTTTCCGCGCGCAGCGGTCTTTCTCTGGCTTTGGTTGAGAAAATCGCGGGGTCGATCATCGGCCAGTTCGATGCGCGCAACGGAGGTTTTGGCTCGCAGCCCAAGTTTCCTCATCCCGCGGCGCTCGACCTTTTGCTCGAGATGGCCATGAGCCGCCACCACGAGCCCGCCCGCGAAGCCTTCACCACGACGCTCGAAAAGATGGCGCGTGGCGGCGTCTACGACCAGCTCGCGGGAGGCTTTCATCGCTACAGCGTCGACGAGCGCTGGATTGTTCCGCACTTCGAGAAGATGCTCTACGACAACACGGAGCTTTTGCGGAACTACGTCCACGGCTTTCAGAGCTATGTGCGCGAGGATTTCCTCGAAACCGCGCGAGAGATGGTCGGGTGGCTCGACTCGACCATGACGGACCGCGAACGCGGCGGATTTTTTGCCTCTCAGGATGCCGATGTGGGTCTCGACGACGACGGCGACTACTTCACGTGGACACTCGAAGAGGCGCGGGCAGTTCTCGATCCCGCAGAAATGGATTTCGCCGCGAAGTACTGGGACATTGGCGAACTGGGCGAGATGCATCACAACCCGGCCAAGAACGTGCTGCATGTGAAGCAGTCGCTCGGTGAGATGGTGAAGGAATCGGGCGCTGCCTTCGAATCCCTGCGCGCGCTTCGCGACTCGGCCTGCGCCAAATTGCTTGCCGCGCGCGCCTTGCGCCCCACGCCGTTCATCGATCGCACGCTCTACACCGGATGGAACGCGATGGCGGTCACGGCCTATCTTGAAACCGCGCGCGTCCTGCGCATGGATTTAGCGAAGGATTTTGCGCTGCTCACCCTCAATCGGCTTCTCAAGGAAGCCTGGGACGGCGATTCCGCGCTCCATCACGTCATCGCCTACGCCGATAGCCCGGAGCAGCCGGCGCCCGCCGAAAAGGTTCCCGGCACGCTCGACGATTATGCCTTTACCATCCACGCCTGCATCGACGCCTGGATGGCGAGCGGCGAAATGAGCTATCACCATGCCGCAGTCAAACTGGCCGACGACCTAATTGCGCGATTTCATGATTCGGGTGCCGGTGGATTCTTCGACTCGTCCGCGCCGAGTGAGACGCCGCTCGGCGCATTGTCTGCACGGCGCAAGCCGCTGCAGGATGCGCCTACACCGGCAGGAAATCCTACGGCCGCCGCGGCCTTGTTGCGCCTTGAGGCGCTGGGTGGACGCAAGCAATATCGTGACATCGCAGAAGATACGCTGGCCGGTTTTGCCGGCATTGTGGAGCACTTCGGCCTCTACGCCGGCAGCTATGGCCTGGCCGCAGAACGGCTTCTGCGGGATCCCGTGCAAGTGGTCATTGTGGGCTCAGGGCCCGAAGCGGCGCGTCTTGAGGCATTGGCTGTGGCGCGCTTCGCCATCAACAAGACCGTGATGCGCATCGACCCGGCGCGGCTCGTCGCCGGCAAAGTTCCCCAAGCGCTGGCCGAAACGCTGCTCCAGGTGCAACCGCCCGGCGGCGCGGAGGCATGGGCCATGGTCTGTCGCGGGCGTACCTGTCTGCCACCGATTACGGATAGCGAAGAGCTGTTGAAGGCGCTCGAATCGGAATCCTAGAGACTGCTTACTCGCCGCTGAACGGGTTGCTCTCAGAAGGCTTGAGCGTGGTGGCATCGCGTGCCGGCGTGGGCGCTTCCTCGGACTGGCGAGGCGTGCCCGCTCGATCCGCAGCGTCGCGAGGCTGGAACACCCGGTTCGGGTCGCCCGGCAGCAGATGATTCTCTTCAAGAGCCAGCCGGACTCGCCGCTGGAACTCGCGGACCGGCCCGAATTGCTGCGTCGCCCGCGTCTTGAACTGGACGGGGAAGATGGTTTGCGAGCCCTTCATCGAGTCGAGGCCCAGAACCTTCGGATCCTCGAGAATCACGTCGCGGAACGCGTCGCTGGTGCGCACGTCCATCGCAATCTGCTTCAGCAGCTTCGTCACGGCGTCGGGATTGGCCGAGAAATCCACGTTCACACTGACCGTGATCACGGTGTAGCCCGAGCTCAGATTGGCGACCGTTGTGATCTGCGAGTTGGGAATCACATAGAGCGTACCGTCCGCGTCGCGCACTGAGGTTCTGCGCAGCGTCAACGCTTCCACCACGCCATTTACCCCTGCCAGGCGCACGGTATCGCCGACGCTGTACTGGCCTTCTACCAGGATCAGGAAGCCGTTCAGCATGTCTTTGACGATGGTCTGGGCGGCCAGACCGATGGCAATGCCTGCGATGCCGGCCGATGCCAGCAAGGGGGCAAGGTTGAAGCCGATGGCATCCAGAGCCATGAAGCCCGCAATCAGCCCGATGATCGCCAGTCCCGTGGTCCGGATGACTCCGGCCAGAGTCTTCACGTCGCCCAGACGTCCCGTCCCGGCCCCACTTTGTTCCGCCATGCGTGTCATGTGGAAGGTAGCCAGGCGCAGCAAACGGCTGAATACTAACGCGATAATGGCAATGACAATCAGTTTGGGCAGCTTGGTGTGGACAAACTCCTGGCTGTCGGCAATCCATTCATCCAGCACTTTGCCCAGGAATCGGTCTTCCTGGAACAGCCTCCATCGCATTGCCAGGACAAAAGTCGCTTGCATTGGAGAAAGAAACATGCCAAAACTCCTCCTTCTAGACTAGACTGTGCGCAGGAATGGCCGGAACCCTCACCCGTTCCTCCGGCACATTTTTTGTCCCATGCTGAGGTCCACGCAAAGCCGGCATTGCGCTGGCCGAAAGAGGCCCGAGGGCTGGTTTCTGCGCCGCGGCGGGCAACTCTGTCTGCTGGCATGCTGCGCCGCGCTTGCCATTGCGGCGTGCGCCGGTCTGCTCCATTGCGATGTACAGGGTCATGCGCAATCTGTTCCGGCTGGGGCCACTGCGGCTCCTGAGAAAGTTGCCAGCGCTCCAGTCCCCGCGGCCGGCCAGCAGGAAAAACCACCCACCGGGAACGCGGCCGACGAGGCGCAGAAGCAGCAGATTGCGAGCGAATGTGCTGACCTGCTCAAGATGGCCATGGATCTGAAGGCGGAGGTCAACAAGAGTACCAAGGACACGCTTTCCGTGACGGTCGTCCGTAAAGCCAGCGAGATTGAGCAGCTGGCTCACAAGGTAAGGACTGGAAGCCCCAAGGGCTGAGGCAAGCCATGCAACGTGCTGCCAGGACGGTTCACCATGCATGAAACACGGCGCACATTTGGGAATGCCGGATTTCGCCCCGCCCCTCTGCGCCTCTGCGCCAGCATGGGATTAGCGGTTCTGCTGGTGTTGGTGTGCGACTTGACGAGCCGTGCGCAGTTCTCCGGATCCAACGGCGGCCAGGGGCAAAGCCAGGGCAACATGCATTCCCCCTACTCATCACGCCAAGACCTCAGTACGCTGTCTCTTGACGATCTTGACCCCATGGTGGCCCAGAGGCGGATACGTGCACTCAATATCGAGCGCCAAAAACAGATGGTTTCCGACTCCGATAAGCTGTTGAAGCTCGCCAGGGAACTGAATGAAGAGGTCGCCAAAGCGAATACGGGCACATTGACCTTGGACGAATTGCATAAAATCGCCGAGATTGAGAAACTGGCGCGCAATGTGAGGCAAAGGATGACCGATGCTGCGGGCGAGGCTCCAGCCATGTCGCCGCCGCCCCCGATCATTTATCGCAACCATTGAACGCCCAGGCGCCTCTCCCTGCCCGGAGAGGCAGTTTGACATGCACTTGCGTCGTGCACGTTGTTACAATCAAAGTGAGCAGAATCTGGAAAACGGTTCTCGGCAAGACCAGACTTAGAGTGCTCTTTTTCTGTTTCGTGCATGGTCGCCGCTTCTCGAAAGTCCCACCCCACGAAACAACAATCGTTTCTTGGGGACCCCGGGGTGGTCGCGTCGACTTGAGTGCTGAGGCTTCGGAAAACGAGGAATCTGGTTTTGCGATGGGGGGTCGACCGGAATGGAAGTGGCTATTTCCAGGGCTCGTGCTGTGGGGGCGTTCCCCGCTTCGGACGAGCCAACCGCACAACAGTTGGTCGAAATCTACCGGCTGATGTTTCTCTCCCGCGCGGTAGACGACCGGGAAATTCTCCTTAAGCGCCAGCAGAAGATCTTCTTCCAGATTTCGGGCGCCGGCCATGAAGCCCTGCAGGTGGGCGCGGCGCTGGCTCTCCGTCCCGGTTACGACTGGTTTTTCCCCTACTATCGCGATCGCGCGCTTTGCCTGGGGCTGGGTGTCACCCCCTACGACATGATGTTGCAGGCCGTGGGCGCGGCCGACGATCCGGCCAGTGGAGGGCGCCAGATGCCCACCCACTGGGGCAGCCGCTCCCTGCACATTGTCAACGGTTCCTCTTCAACAGCCACACAGTTGCTTCACGCCGTGGGCTGTGCCGAGGCCGGCCGTTACTTCAGCCGCCATCCCGAATCCGCCGTCAAAGACCCCGGCGACTATCGTGAGTTTCATAGCGTCGAATTTCACGGCGATGAATTAGCTCTGGCCTGTATGGGCGAGGGCTCAACCTCGCAAGGCGAGTTCTGGGAGGCATTGAACACCGCGTCGAATCAGAAACTCCCCGTGATCTTTTGCGTGGAGGATAACGGCTACGCCATCAGCGTTCCCGTGGAGGTGAACACGCCGGGCGGAAACATCTCGCGGCTGGTCGCCAATTTCCCCAACTTCCATTTTGCCGAAATCGATGGCAACGATCCGGTGGCGAGCCTGCGTGCATTTCAGCAGGCGGCGGCGCACTGCCGCGCCGGCCGCGGACCGGCGCTGGTGCACGGCCATTGTGTGCGGCTCTACTCCCATTCACTGTCTGACGATGACAAACTCTACCGCTCCGCTGCCGAGCGCGAGGCCGACGCCCTTTGCGATCCCATCGCCAGGATGCGCACGCGGCTGATTGCGGACGGCATTCTGACGGCCGCGGAGCTGGACGAGCTGGAGCGCAGCCTCGATCGCGAAGCCGCCGAGGCCGCCGAGCGCGCGCTGCATGCGCCGTTGCCTGCCGTGGAGAGCATCACCACGCACGTCTACTCCGAGGATCTCGATCCAACCCGCGCCGCATTTGCCACGGAGCAGCCGGAGCACGCGGAGGAAGTGAGCGGGCAAAAGGCCGTCGCGCACACCATGGCCGACCTTATCAATAGCTGCCTGCGCGACGAGATGCACCGCGACGAGCGCATCGTGATCTATGGCGAAGACGTGGCCGACGCCAGCCGCAAGGAAGCGCTCGACGAGGTGAAGGGCAAGGGCGGTGTCTTCAAGCTGACTGCCGGCCTGCAAGCGGAGTTCGGCTCGGAGCGCGTCTTCAACTCGCCGCTGGCTGAAGCCAACATTGTGGGCCGGGCCGTGGGCTACGCACTGCGCGGCATGAAGCCGGTGGTAGAAATTCAATTCTTTGATTACATTTGGCCGGCTATGCACCAGATTCACAACGAGTTAGCTTTGTTGCGCTGGCGCTCCAACGGAACCTGGAGTACTCCCGCGGTGATCCGCGTGCCCATTGGCGGCTACCTTACCGGCGGTTCCATTTACCACTCCCAATCCGGCGAAAGTATCTTCACGCACATCCCCGGCCTGCGCGTCGTCTTCCCCTCAAACGCGCTCGACGCCAACGGCCTTTTGCGCACGGCCATCCGCTGTGATGACCCTGTGCTCTTTCTCGAGCACAAGCGGCTCTACCGCGAAACCTACGGCCGCGCGGCCTACCCTGGGCCGGAGTTTGCCATCCCCTTCGGCAAGGCGAAAATTGTGCGGCCCGGCTCTCAGCTCACCCTCGTCACCTACGGCGCCCTGGTGCCGCGCGCTCTCCAGGCCGCGCATCAGGCGGAAAAACTGCACGGAATCGACGTGGAGATTCTCGATCTGCGCACGCTCAATCCCTACGACTGGGAGGCGATTGCCACATCGGTGCGCAAGACCAACCGCGTGATCGTGGCGCACGAAGACATGCTGAGCTGGGGTTACGGCGCAGAGATTGCGGCGCGCATCGCCGACGAACTCTTCGACGATCTTGACGCGCCGGTGCGGCGCATCGGGTCGATGGATACGTTTGTGGCCTACCAGCCCAAGCTCGAAGACGCGATTCTTCCTCAGCCGGAAACCATTCTGCATGCGATTGTGGATCTGAAGCGGTATTGACCGGCGCGGCCGCTTTCAGCCGCCGGCCAACAGCGCATCCACAGCCTCCGGCAGGGAAGCAAAGCGCAGATCCGCCAGCATCGCGGCTTCTTCTGCGCCTGGCTTGCGATGTTCCGCGTCAATAAAAATTGTCTTCATTCCAAGGCGGCGGCCGAACTCGACATCGGTTGGCGAGTCGCCGATCATCACGCTGGTCGCGGCAGTGATCTCAGGAAACTGCGCAACCGCTTGCTCAAAGAGTCCCGGCAACGGCTTGCGGCAGTTGCATTCGTCCGTCTCGTGCGGGCAGATGAAGAAGGCATCGATGCGCGCTCCCTCAAGTTCGAGCAGTCGCTGAAATCTCGCGTGCATCGCCTCTAAATCCGTCGCTGTGTACAGCCCCTTCACGATGCCGCGCTGATTGGAGACCACCAACACGCGCAAACCCGCCTCATTCAGCCGGCGCAACGCCTCGGGCACGCCGGGCAGCACGCGAAACTCTTCCCAGCGCGTCACGTACCGGTGCTCCGGCATCTTTTCGTTCAGAACGCCGTCGCGGTCGAGAAAGACCGTGCGCAGGCCCGCGGCCCAAGCCCGATTTGTGGAACGGATCACTTCGTCATCATAGCAACGCGCGCGGCCAGTTCTGCTAGAGAGACCGTGATATGAGCCATCTGCAGGGTCGGCCCGGATACAATACGGGGATGGACTTTAGCACCCATTTTGAGCGCAATTCCGGGTCCCGACGGCGCAATGACCTGCGCGAGGCGGGCCTTCCGGCATGAAGAACTTCCTGCGCCTGCTGCGCTATGGGCTGCCCTATACGCTCGAATGGCTGCCCGGGGTTGTGCTGTCGGCGCTGGTGGGCGCGCTTGACGCCTTCCGCATCCTGCTGCTGCAGCCAATTTTCGAACGTGTTCTGGCGCCGAGCGCGCCCGAAGGCCCGATCATGCTGGGCCTTCCCAAATCAGAATGGCATTTCGATCTCCGCAGCCTCGTTCCCCACTTTCTGCATCTGCACAATCCCTGGGACGTGGTGGCCTTTGCCCTGGTCCTGACCACCGTTCTGAAGGGCCTTTGCGACTATTTGGGGAACTACCTCGTGAATTATGCCGGTTTCGGCACCATTACGGACTTGCGTAACCATCTTTACGAGGCCACGCTGCGCCGCTCTTCGAGTTTCTTTCACAGGCACCCCACCGGCACCATTCTTTCCACGCTCATCAACGATGTGGATCGCGTGCAGACTTCGCTGAGTTCGGTGCTCGGCGATTTTCTGCAGCAGTTTTTCACGTTTGTGGTGGCGATGGCGTGGGTCATTCACCTCGGTGGATACCTGAGCTGGGTGCTGGTTCTCTTTATTCCCGTTGTCATCACCTCCGTGCGCAAGATAGGCCGGGAAGTCCGCACGCGCACGCGTACCGGCCAGGACAAGCTGGCTGAGGTCCAGAACATTCTGCACGAAACCGTCACGGGCAACCGCATTGTGAAAGCGTTCAATACCGAGTTGTGGGAGATTGTGCGCTTCAAAAACGCCGCCAAAAGGCTGTTCCGCGCCAATTTGCGCAGCGTGCGGATTCAGTCGATCAGCTCGCCGCTGATGGATACTGTGGGCGCTATTGCCATGGCGATATTGCTCTGGATCGGGCGCAACGAGATCAAGAGTGGCGCCATGACCATCGGCGTATTCGCCGCTTTCATTTTTCTGCTCTTCAAACTCTACGACCCGTTGCGGCGGTTTGCTTTCTTTTACAACAGTTTCCAGTCGGCCCTTGGCGCTTCGGCTTCCATCTTTGCATTCTTCGAAGCGGAGGACGATGTGAAAGAACGTCCGCACGCGGCCACCTTCGCGCGCTTTCGCCAGTCGATCAAGTTTGAGAACGTGGGATTCTCTTACTCGAGCGAAGAGGGCGAGCAGCAGATTCTTCATAACGTCGATCTCGAGGTAAATGCGGGCGAAGTGCTCGCCCTGGTGGGGCCCAGCGGCGCGGGAAAGTCCACGCTCGTCAATTTGATTCCGCGTTTCTTCGATGTCACCTCCGGGCGCATCCTCATCGACGGCCACGACGTGCGCGATGTGACGCTGGCTTCGCTGCGGCGTCAGGTGGCGCAGGTCACGCAGGAGACGATCCTCTTCAACGACACCGTACACAACAACATCGCCTACGGCCGGCCGGACACGAAGGCTTCTCTCGTGGAGCAGGCGGCGCAAAACGCCCTGGCGCACGAATTCATCCTGAAAATGCCGCAGGGTTACGCGACAATCATCGGCGAAAAGGGATTCCGTCTTTCCGGCGGCGAGAAACAACGCATCGCCATCGCCCGCGCCATCCTCAAGGATGCGCCCATCCTCATCCTCGACGAAGCCACCTCGGCGCTCGACTCGGAGAGCGAGTCGCTGGTGCAGGCGGCGCTTTCCAACCTGATGCAGAGCCGCACCGTGGTGGTGATCGCACACCGGCTCTCGACCATCCGCCGCGCCAACCGCATTGCCGTGCTCGAGGAAGGCCGCATTACCGCGATCGGATCGCACGAAGAGCTGCTCACCGCGTCGCCGACCTATCAGAAGCTCTATCAACTGCAGTTCATCGATATGCCCGACAACCAGCCCGGGAACGGCTGGTCGCACGAGGCCGCGCCGGCACTCGTACGTGAGGCGCAGGAGTAAGAATGGCCATTTTTTCGATGACCGGATTTGCGCGCGTGCAAGTTCGCGTGCCCACGGGCGATGAGAATCAGCTCAGTTACACGCTCACCGTGAAGAGCGTCAATCATCGCTTTCTCGATCTTCAGTTCCGGCTTCCGTCCGGCCTGGATGCCCTGGAAGTGGAATTGCGCCGGGTGCTGAAGGAGAACCTCGTCCGCGGCCACGTCGATGTGAATCTCTCGGTGGAGCGCAACGCCCAGGCCAAGGCCGGATTCAATCGAGAGCTGATTGCGGGTTATCTCGCCGCCTTCGACGCGGCGCGGCGCGAGCATGGGCTCGAGGGCGCGCCGGATCTGAACGCGGCGCTGCGTATTCCGGGCGCCTTGCAGGGTGAGGATCGCAAGGACGACGACCTGGCCGCGCTGGCCGCGAGTGTTCTGGAACAGGTGATCCCGCTCATCGCGCAGTTGAAAGGCATGCGCGCCCGCGAAGGCGAAGCGCTTGAGTCGATTCTGCGCGGCACGCTGGACCGGCTTGCCGCAGCCACCGCGAGCGTCGCGGAACTGCGCCCGGAGATCGAGCAGCGCTACCAGGAGCGCCTGGCGCAGCGGCTTTCCGCGGCTGCAGGACCGGAGTTCAACCAACAGAGAGTGCTCGAGGAAGTGGCTGTCCTCGTCGAGCGCAGCGACATCAGCGAAGAACTGGCGCGCATGACCGCGCACATCGAGCATTTTCGCGAATTGCTCAGTGCCGGAAGCGAAGCCGGGAAGAAGCTCGACTTCCTGCTGCAGGAGATGAACCGCGAGGCCAACACGTTGCTCTCCAAGACCGGAGGCGTGAGCGGGAAGGGAATGCGCATTACCGAACTTGGACTGGCCATGAAGGCGGAAATCGAAAAAGCGCGCGAACAGGTTCAGAATGTGGAATAAGGCTAAGGGCAGGGACTAGGGACTAGGGAACAGGGTACAGGGAACAACAAGACGATTTCCTGGCCGGCAACTTAGGACTGTTCACTGTCCACTGACCACTGATTAGAAAGGGATCGACGAACTTTGGCAGGTATACTTTTTATCATCTCGGCGCCATCGGGCTCCGGCAAAAGCACGTTAGTGAGCGAGCTGCGCAAGCAGGTGAGCGGCGTTGACTTCGCGGTTTCCTGGACCACGCGCGCGCCGCGTGGATCGGAAGAAGACGGACGCGAATATCATTTCACCACGCGCGAGGAGTTCGTGCGCATGGTGGATGCCGGGATGTTTCTGGAGCACGCGGAGGTCTTCGGCAACTTGTATGGCACGTCGCGCCAGTCGCTCGACGAAGCGCTTGCCGCGGGCCACGACCTGATGCTCGACATCGACGTGCAGGGCGCCGCGCAGATTCGTTCCCGGATGCCCGAGGCCGTGGGCATCTTTGTTTTACCGCCGAACCCCAAGGTTCTGCGCACACGCCTGCGTAATCGCAGCCGCGCCGAGGGTGTGATGAACGAAGGCGAACTCTATCGCCGCCTCGGCGAGGCCAGCCGGGAGATTGAGAAATATCGCGATTACGGCTATATTCTGATCAATGACGTTCTCGACAGAGCGGTAGCGCAACTGGAAGCCATTGTGTTGGCCGAGCGTTACTATCGCAATGGCGAGCCCATCGCCTACCGTTCGCGCCGTGTGTTAGAGGTTGCCGCGGCCTGCCTGCAATCGAATTCGCAGGAGCGGCTAAAACCTGTGCTGGAGGCCTTTGGCATCGATGGAGGCTCCGGCCAGCAGCAGCTTCTTTTTGGAGGAGACTCCGATGACGATTGAGACCAGTTTCGACTCGAACTATCGCAAGGTTCTAGTCGCGGCTCGCCGTGCACGGCAATTGCAAAACGGATCGCAGGCTCTCGTCCCGACTCGATCGAACAAGGCTTGCCGCATTGCTCAGGATGAGATCGACGCCGGGAAGATCGCCTACGTCAAGAATGAGGCCGAGGTGACCAAGCCGCTCGTGGAAGGTCCCGCCGTTCCCATTCTGCTCAGCTGAGAGCAAGGTTTCAGGGGTCGGGTTTCATGCGCTGGCGGCAAGCGGCTTACAGCTCCTGGCGACTGACATCCGTCGAGACGGTATCGACTGTTTGCGTGCCAAACTTTTCTGCGCGATGAGCTGAGGGCTTGTGTTTGACCACATACAGCTGGCGTTCGCTCGCTGAAACCTGACACCTGCCATCTGTCCACTGATCTACAATCGACATCATGAGAGTCACGGTGGGCGTCTCCGGCGGAATCGCCGCGTACAAAGCGGCGGAGCTGGTGCGCGCCCTGCAGCGCCAGACGGTGGAAGTGCATGTCGTCATGACCGCTGCGGCGCAGAAATTCGTCCAGCCGCTTACCTTTGCCGCGCTCACCGGGCACAAAGTGATTACCAGCCTCTGGGAGGACTGGGGCGCGGAAGATGCGGCCGAGCAGCACGGCATCGATCACATCGCCGAAGCGCAATGGGCCGACGCGCTCGTTGTGGCTCCCGCCACTGCCAACATCCTGGCCAAGTTTGCGCACGGCATCGCCGACGATTTTCTCTCCACGATGTTTCTCGCCACCACCGCGCCGGTGCTCGTGGCGCCGGCCATGAACGTGAATATGTGGAATCATCCGGCCACGCAGGCAAACCTTGAGATCCTGCGCCAGCGCGGCGTGGGCATCGTCGAACCGGGAACCGGCGACCTGGCCTGCGGCATGGTCGGCACAGGACGCATGGCAGAGCCGGAGGCGATTGCCGAAGCGGTGCTGAAGACGCTCGGCCGCCGTCACGATCTGCGTGGTGAAGTGGTGCTGGTGACAGCAGGCGGCACGCGCGAGGCGCTCGACCCGGTGCGCTTTATCGGCAACCGCTCCAGCGGCAAGATGGGTTACGCGCTGGCCGAGGCGGCGCGCAGCCGTGGCGCAAAAGTGATTTTGATCAGCGGGCCCTCGGCCCTGCACGCGCCGCCGCACTGCGAGCTGGTCAGGATTACAACGGCTGACGAAATGCGCAACGCCGTGCTCGAGCGTATGAACGAGGCCACGCTCGTGATCAAAGCCGCGGCCGTGGCCGACTACCGGCCCGTCGCCGTATCCGCGCAGAAGCTCAAGCGCACAGGACCGATGACGGTGGAGCTTGCGCCGACTGAGGACATTTTGGCCGAAGTAGTACGCCGCCGCCGGCCGGGGCAGCTCATTGTCGGTTTTGCCGCCGAAACCGAGAACCGCATGGAAAACGGCCGCGCCAAGCTCCTCGCCAAGGGCGCCGATGCGATTCTGGTCAACGATGTGGCCGGCGAGGGTGTAGGCATCGACGCCGACACCAATGCAGCGACGTTTCTCACCCGCACCACGTCCGTCGAGTTGCCCGAGATGCCCAAGCGCCAGCTCGCCGACCGCATTCTCGACGAGATTCTCACCCTCCGCCGCCCTCGGTCCGTGGTCGTCGAGGTCGATGAGCACCAGGATACGCGAACCGCTCAGGACCGCGTGCTGAGCGAGAGCCTTCCGGTGGGCTCGGGGCGCCGCCAGCTCGTCATAGAGTAAATACTGCCGAGTGGGAGTAAGAATTGCCGAGTAGGTTCATGCCGCGCCCCCTCGATCCCGCCACTCGCGACGCTCTCGCCGAGCGCCTGCGCTTCTATCGCGACCTGGGACTCACGGATTTCTATCGCCGTCCTGTCGAAGATACAGTTGACGGTGCCCCATCCTTGCACCAGGCCTTCGAAGAAGGAGCGGGCGCAAGGGTGGGAGACCACGCACTCGCGCCGCCGGCGCAACCGGAACCTCAGGCTCTGTCCATCCAGGCTGACTTTTTCGGAGAGGAATCCGCCATCAAAACCCGCAAAGGCTTTCACGCCCCGGAAATCGGCGCCGTCGTTCCCGCGGAGGAGCGCGCTGCTGCATTGCTGATGATTCGCGACGAAATCGGCGACTGCACGCGCTGCGCTCTGCACAAGGGCCGTCACTCGATCGTGTTTGCCGACGGCTCACCGGCGGCGCGCCTGATGTTTGTGGGCGAGGGGCCGGGCGCCGACGAAGACGCGCAGGGGCTGCCCTTCGTGGGCCGCGCCGGGCAACTGCTCAATAACATGATTGCCGCCATGGGCCTCAAGCGCGAGGAGTGCTACATCGCCAACGTGGTCAAGTGCCGTCCGCCGGGCAACCGCACGCCCGAGCCCGAGGAGGCGAACACCTGCTCACCGTTCCTTTTTCGCCAAATTGACGTGGTGCGTCCCCAGGTGCTGGTGGCGCTCGGTGCCACCGCGGCCACCTATCTGCTGGGCGCGCGCCAGCCACTGGCCGGGCTGCGCGGCCGCGTCCACGCCTTTCGCGGCATGAGCCTCATCGTCACCTATCACCCGGCGTTCCTGCTCCGCGACCCGCGCCAGAAAAAGGAAGCCTGGGCCGATCTGCAGATTGCGATGAAGGAATTGGGCCTGAAGGCGCCGGGGAAGGCTTAGAAGAACCGAACGGTTCAACCCAAATCATTTGCACGACTCCGCCCGGGAAGGGCGGCAGCAGGGTCGCGGCAGTTTTTGCGGCGAATTTGTACGGAACCGAGTTTTTGCCGCTACCATAGTTCATCCGAAGAGGTCATCGCATGAGCCAGCCGAACCCGCCATTGCCGCCCCCGATCCGCAAGCACCATGACTCTGACAAAGTCCGCCCCATGTACGCGCGTCACTCGCTGCTGGGGCCAACGCCGCGCCACTCCATTCCCGAGGACGGCATGGCTCCCTCAACTGCCTACAACCTCATCCACGACGAGTTGATTCTCGACGGCAGTTCGCGCTTCAATCTGGCCACCTTCTGCAGCACCTGGATGGAGCCTGAGGCGCACAAGCTGATGGCCGAGACTTTCGACAAGAACATGATCGACAAGGACGAGTACCCACAGACCGCCGAACTCGAAATGCGCTGCGTGCACATGCTGGCCGAGCTGTGGAACTCGCCCGACGCGGCGGAAACCATCGGGACATCGACGATTGGGTCAAGCGAGGCTTGCATGCTGGGCGGCCTGGCGCTGAAATGGCGCTGGCGCCGGCGCATGCGCGCCGCGGGCAAGGACCCTGAGCGAGCCGGCGTGCGGCCCAACCTGGTGATGGGAAGCAACACCCAGGTCTGCTGGCACAAGTTCTGCCGCTACTGGGACGTGGAGGCTCGCGAAGTGGCGCTCGAAGGCGCGGAGGTGATTACCAATCCGGAGCGCGCCGCGGCCGCCTGCGACGAGAACACGATCGGCGTTGTGTCCGTACTCGGCTCGACCTTTACCGGCCACTATGAGAACGTGCGGGCGCTGAGCGCGGAGCTCGATGCGCTTCAGGCGAGGACGGGGCTCGATATTCCTATCCATGTCGACGGGGCAAGCGGCGGCTTTGTGGCTCCGTTCATCCAGGCTGAATTGATCTGGGACTTCCGGCTGCCGCGCGTCAAGTCCATCAACGCTTCAGGGCACAAGTACGGCCTGGTCTATCCCGGTGTGGGCTGGATCGTGTGGCGCGAGCCAGCCGATCTGGACGAGGACCTAGTCTTTAAGGTTGATTATTTGGGAGGGACAATGCCCACGCTGGCCATCAACTTTTCGCGACCCGCCAGCCAGGTGGTGGCGCAGTATTACAACCTCATCCGGCTCGGCCGCTCGGGGTATCGCGCGGTGCATGAGGCGTGCCGCGAGGTGGCAATCGAACTGGCCGGCCAGATTGCCGAGCTCGGGCCGTTCCAGATGCTCTCGACGGGGCACGACCTGCCCGTGCTGTCGTGGAAGCTGAAAGAACCGGCGAATTGGACGCTTTACGACCTTTCAGACCGCCTGCGCGACCGGGGTTGGCAGGTGCCCGCCTATCGAATGCCCGCAAATCGCGAAGAAACCGTCGTCCAGCGCATCGTGGTGCGCAATGGGTTCACCCATGATCTTGCCGGGATGCTGCTGCGCGACATGAAGCGGCACCTTGACTGGTTCGCGTCGCAGCCGGGGTTCACCCCGACGCACGCAGGCGCCGGCTTCCATCATTGAAGTGCTGGCGCTTCTGATCCCTGCTCACTGTCCACTGTTCACTGCATTCATGCCCGCCAGAGCGCCACGCCGCCTAGAATGCCCTCGTCATTGGAGACGATGGAGACGTTCTTCGGCAGTTGGAAAGTGATCTTCCTCGCATTGCCGCCGCCCAGGTAGAGATGGTCCCAGTTGAAGGTGGCGGCGGTCTGCTCGATGGCCTCCTCGAGGCGCTTGTTCCATTGCTTTCTGCCATACTTGTCGAGGCCGCGGCGGCCCAGGTAGTCCTCGTAGGTCTTTTCGCGCCAGGGATGGTGCCCCAGTTCGAGCCCCGGGCAGAGTTTGCCATCGATAAAGAGCGACGAACCCAAGCCCGTGCCGAGCGTAAGCACCAACTCCACGCCGCGGCCTTTGATGGCGCCGTAGCCCTGCACCGAGGCGTCATTCGCTACCCTGACCGGCTTCTTCCAGCGCCTTTCGAGCTCGCGCTCGAGAGGGAAATTGGCCCACCTGGGATGTAGATTGACGGCGACATACGTGATGCCGTGCTTGACCACGCCGGGAAAACCGACCGAAACGCGATCGAAGCCGGCCAGCCGCGCGCGCAAATCCTCCAATGCGCGCAGCACGGCGTGGGGCGTGGGCACGGCGGGAGTGACAATGCGCTCTCGCGCGCTGATCGGCTTGCCGCGCGCATTGAGCAGCATGGCCTTGATGCTCGATCCGCCAATGTCGATGGAAAGCGTGACGGGGGCAGGTTGGACGCGCAAGGCGCGGGGAACGGCCTGCGGGGTACGGACGGCGGCGGTGGCGGCTTTCGGGCTCATCCGAGTGCATTGTACTGAATGACAGGGAATAGGGACCAGGGGACAGGTGAACGAGCGATCAAAATGGCGGAGTCCCATGTGGCAGAAGCTCCATCCCCTACACTGAATCTTGTCTCCCATGTCTGCGTACTGCGAAGTCGCGTTGCCGGTGCCGCTCGACCACACCTTCACCTACGGCGTGCGTCTGGGCCAGTCGCCGCAACGCGGGGCGCGTGTCATCGTGCCCTTCCGCAACGAAAAGCTCATCGGCGTGGTGATGGCGCTCGAGGCCAAGGCGCCGCCGGACTTCGAAGTGCGATATCTCGAAGCCGTGCTCGACGAGGAGCCGTTGCTCAGCGAGCACCTGCTGGAACTGGGCGCGTGGGCGGCGCAATACTACCTGGCGCCGCTCGGAGAGGTGTTGCGCGCCATGCTGCCGCTCGCAGCCGAGGTGCGTCGCACCGTCTATTACCGGATCACCGACTTGGGGCGGGATGTGCTGGCGACGGCGATGGAAGGAAACACCGGAACCGAGGGCCCCCACCCTTTTCGCAAAGATCGCGAAAAGGATGGGGCGCGGGGCCTTATCGATTCGACGCAGAGCCATTTGGCGGGCCGGCGGAGGGGGAAGCTCTCGCGCAAAGCGCACGACATGGAGCGCCGTGTTCTGGAGCGTCTGGCCTCCGGTGAGCCGGTCAAGGTTTCCACATTGCGCACGGCTACTGCGGCAACGCTGCCGCTTCTGGCCGCTATGCTGCGCAAGAAGTGGATCGCGCGCGAGACTGCGGCCGCCGAGCGCGATGCGCGCCGCATGGAGCGCTTTGCCGTTCTCGTTCCCGACACGCGCCTGCCCTCGCTAACCGAAAAGCAGCAGGCGATTCTGGCTGAGCTCACGGCCTGTGGCGGCGAACTGCCTCTCGCCGAATTGCGCCGCCGCGATCTGCCCTCGTCGACTCTCCAAACTCTGGTGCGGCGCGGTCTGGTGCGCATCGAGGAGCGGCCGGAGCTGTTCCGGCTGGGCGGGCTGCCGCCCACGGCCGCGCCCTTCAGCCTCAACGCCGCGCAAACCGATGCGCTGGCCACGCTCACCACCGCGCTTGGGGCGTTCCATCCCTTTCTGCTCCACGGCATCACAGGTTCCGGCAAGACCGCCGTCTATCTTGCCGCCATGCAGCAGGCTCTCGACCGCAGCCTGTCGTCGATCCTGCTCGTGCCGGAGATTGGCCTCACGCCGCAGACCGCCGGCCTGCTCGACGCCGCCTTCGGGCAAAAGGTTGCGTTGCTGCACTCCGCGCTCACGCCCGAGGAGCGCAGCGAGCAGTGGCGGCGCATCCGCCGCGGCGACGCGCCCATTGTTGTCGGCACGCGCTCGGCCATCTTTGCCCCCGCGCCCAGCCTGGGGCTGATTCTGGTCGACGAGGAGCACGACCAGAGCTACAAGCAGGAGGAGACGCCGCGCTACAACGCGCGCGATGTGGCCGTGATGCGCGCCAAGCTGGCCGGCGCGGTGGTGGTAATGGGCTCGGCCACGCCCTCGCTCGAAAGCTGGCACAATGCGGAGCGCGGCAAGTACACGCGCATCGAACTGCGCGATCGCGTGATGAATCGGCCGTTGCCCGAAGTGGAGCTTATCGACATGCGCCGCGAGTTCCAGGAGACGGGCCGCGACGAGATCTTCTCGCGGTCGCTCATCGAGCAGACCAAAGCTGCGCTCGAACGCGGTGAACAGGCCCTGATTCTGCTCAACCGCCGCGGCTACTCGTTTGCCGTCATGTGCCGCGCCTGCGGCGAAAAGCTCGATTGTCAGAACTGCGCCATCGCGCTCACGCATCACAAGGCGCCGTCTGAAGATCTGGCCGAGGTGCGCGCAGGGCAGCGCCTCGAGTGCCACTACTGCGGCTACAAGCGCACCGTTCCCACCCGCTGCCCCAAGTGCGACAGTGAACACCTTTTCTATCTTGGCGCCGGTTCGCAGCAGGGCGAAGAGCGCCTGCAGGAGATCTTTCCCGGCGCGCGCATCGGGCGCATGGATCGCGACACGGTGCGCGGGCGGTCCGACCTGGAGCGGCTGCTGGCGCGCCTGCACTCGGGCGAAATCAACCTTCTCGTGGGCACCCAGATGATCGCCAAGGGCCACGATATCCACAGCGTCACGCTGGTCGGCGTTGTGGGTTGCGATCATACGCTTTCGCTGCCCGATTTTCGTGCCGCCGAGCGCGTCTTCCAGTTGATGACGCAGGTTTCAGGGCGCGCCGGGCGCGGCGAACTGCCCGGCCGCGTCGTCGTGCAGACCTACTACCCCGATCACTACGCGATTTTGGCCGCCACGGCCCACGACTACAAGGCCTTTGCCGAGCGCGAACTCAAGTACCGCCGCTGGATGCATTACCCGCCCTTTGGCGTACTCGCCAACGTGCTGGTGCAGTCGCAAAACATGGAAGAAGCGGCGGGGTGGGCGTCTGTGCTGGGGAAGTATCTCGTCCAAGAGCAGGAGCGCGGAGCGCCCGTGCGGGTGCTGGGACCGTGCACCGCGCCCATCGCGCGCATCAAGAACGTCTACCGCTTCCACATGATTCTTAAAAGTGCCTCGCGTAAAGCGCTCAACGCGGCTCTGCGCGGCATGCTGGCTCACGCGGACGAGGCGGGTGTACCAAGGAGGAACCTGATCGTTGACGTGGACGCGCTGCGACTCATGTAGCGGGGTTAACGGAGCTAGCGGAGTTAGAAAGGGCTAGTGGGGCGGCGAGGCCATGCAGACGAATAACTACCGCAGATCCCTCGACTTCGCTCGGGACCACGGGGTGGGTATGAGTCGGGCACGCTCCGAAAGCGCGCGAGATGATCAACTTGCCGAACGTCGAATTTTTGACTTGCTGAAAATCGACATGGCCGGCTATGATCCGGGACAGCTTCCGTGCAGTCATGAGCTAGCGCGGTCTGTGGACTTTGGAAGCAGTTCCTGGGCAGATCGCAGTCCTTTCCCCGCAGACGTTGGCGCAGCAAAGATGAGCGCGCCGACCAACTGCCTCAGCGTTCAACAGATTGCGGACCCTGTCGATGGGCGTGAAGTTCCTTGATCCGGAAAGGGACAAGAGCAGCACGACCTGAATGGGTTTCATGCGATTTGAGGAGGAGAATATGCGAACCTTTACGAAAATGCTTCTAACCGCTGTTCTGCCTGCGGTTCTGCTGGTCTGTGTGCTTCCGCAACAGGCGATCCCGCAGAGCCGGGCGAACTTCTGGTTCCTGAACAACACAGGGAAGACACTGAACAACCTGTATGTGTCGCCGCATTCACAGAATTCCTGGGGCGCGGATGTGCTGGGGCGTGCAGCTCTGCCTGCCGAGATGGGAACGTTGATTGTCTTTCCGCCCGCATGGCGCGGTGTGTGCCACGAGGATTTCAAGCTGGTATTCAGTGACGGAACCTCTGAAACATACACGCAGGGCATCGATGTTTGCCAATTGCATGCTCTGCAGTTCAACGCGGACACGGTGGAGGGATTCTGAAGGCAGTGGGCGCCGGTCTCATAAACCGTCTGCGTCAATCCGCTTGAATCATGGGCCCCGCCTTGTTGTTGGGTCCCATGCTCTCGACGCGGCAGAGGCATTTATGAGGCCGGTTGACGGCCCTTTCGATATGCGTTCTGGGCGGATGGCCCAGGTCTGACATCTCCGCCGCGACGGAAGACCCGGGAGACCGCCAGAGAAGTACACACACAGAAACTGCCCGCCCGAGGAACTCGCCGGGGGTAGCGCGCGCGACGGACTGAGCTCAGGCGCCCCGCGACGGTGCTAACTGCCCGAAGCGCCCGGCTGCAACGCGTGGAGTTCCTTGCCGGGTTTGAAGCGCACTGCTTTACCGGGAGCAATGTTGACCTCAGTCCCGGTACGGGGGTTGCGGCCGATGCCGGTTTTGCGCGCGCGGACGCTGAACACGCCAAATCCGCGCAGTTCGATGCGCTCGCCGGCCGCCAAAGCCTGTTTCAGACCCTCGAAGACCGTGTCCACTGCCGCTTCTGCCTTAGTACGCGGCAGACCCGTGCGCTCGACTACGTTGTGAACGATGTCCTGCTTGATCAATGGAGTCTCCTCGCTCGCCGTGAACTGGGTTTGACTGTCGTACGACCTACATCGCCATACTACAGATTTTGCGGCGATTAGGGAACAAGGGAATGAGGATTTTTGGATTTTTTCCTTGTCCGGGCGGGTCCTGGAGGCGAGGGGGCTGAAACCCGCAGGCCAGGTCCCGTCCCAGGAAACCGCTCCCTGATTTGTCAATGGATGCGGCCGTTGCGTAAGATGAATCTTCAAGTCTAAACCGGCGCCGCTACGGAGCCGGAGGCCATTTCCACCTCCGAACAGGAGACGCATGTCGATCAAAAGCGACCGATGGATCAGAGAACAGGCCGTTCAGCATCGCATGATTGAGCCGTTCAGCGAAAAACAGGTTGCCGATGGGGTCATTTCCTACGGCCTCTCGTCGTATGGCTATGACTTGAGAGTTTCCGACGAGTTCAAAATTTTTACCAACGTGAATAGCGCCATCATCGATCCCAAGGCCTTCGACGAGCGGTCGTTTGTCTCGGTCCAGGCGGAATCGGTCATCGTTCCGCCCAATTCGTTTGCCTTGGCGCGTTCCGTTGAGTATTTTCGTATTCCCCGGGATGTACTGACGATCTGCGTGGGGAAATCGACCTACGCGCGCTGCGGGATCATCGTGAACGTGACACCTTTCGAACCCGAATGGGAAGGCTTCGTCACGCTTGAGATCTCCAACACTACGCCGCTGCCGGCAAAGATCTACGCCAACGAAGGTCTGTGCCAGATTTTGTTTTTCCAGTCGGACGAGCTTTGCGAGACCAGCTACGCCGACCGGAAGGGCAAATATCAAAAGCAGCAGGGTATCGTTCTCCCCAAGCTCTGAGAACGTACCGCTTTCGAACCAGCACAAAAGTGTTCGACAGACGGAAGGATGAAACGAACCAACTTCCCGGGACACGTGTCTGCGGATTCCGGGGACGACCCTTCGAAAGGCCGAAGGGGGGGCCATGTTTTCCAGATCTGCAAGTCCTCGTCCCATTCGAATTGGGATCCTGGCAGTTGAGCCCATTCGCGCTGCCGGCCTGAACAGTATCTTCGATCTGCCTGCGCAGCCAGGCCAGGCACCGTTCGTCCCGGTTATCGGGAGCCTGGAGGAGCTGCTCGGCTCGTCCTCTATCGAATACGTCGTCGTCGATCTGCATTCCTCCCCGGACAGCCTTAAGATCCTGGAGACCGTGCACAGCACCCGGCCGGATGTCCGGCTGATCGTCATCGGGCCGGAGAGCGACGATGAGCTGGTGCTCAAGGCGATCATTGCCGGCGCCAGAGCGTACCTGGGCCTTTCCGCAGGCCCCGAGGTGATTCGCAAGGCCATCGAAGTAGTTACTTCCGGCTCCATCTGGGCGCCGCGCCAGTTACTCTCGCGTCTCATCGATCGCGTCTTGAATGTTCCCCTTGCGATCCACGCCACTCCCAACCCTCAGCTCACGCCGCGCGAAAAGCAGGTATTGAAGCTGATCATGAAGGCGCACTCCACGCGCGAGATTGCCCGGCAGCTAGGCATCGAACAGCGGACCGTAAAGTCTTATATTGCGAGACTTATGCGCAAGACAGGTGCTGACAACCGTGTCAAGCTGTCGGTTTCGGCATTGAGCCGCGCACTTCTGGCAGAGGCAGAGGAGAGCGGCAAGCATCGCGGAGATTAATTCCAGAAAATATAATAACCAATCAGTTAAGCGCGCAGGTTACTTTCAGCCATATCCCCTAAGTACTCTTGTGCATACTTGGAGATTTCCACATGATGTTCCCAGAAACAACGCAGATCTGGGGAAAGGAGTTCCCAGGCAGCATGTTTCCATGAAGCCTGGGAACTCCTCTTTTTTCATCTACAGCTCGTTTGCGTTGTTTTATCCAGCCCTCCCTTTCTCTTCCTCCTGCATCAGAATCTTAGAACCCGGGCTGTGCGCCGCTGGTGCGGGGTATGGCGTGGGCTCTTTGTGATCGAAGCTCGAGCGTCGCTGCAGCGGGTGCGAGCTGCTGCCCGGCATTTTTCTTTTGCTGCGATACGACCGCAGGGAATCAACCTTGTTAGCTGCAGATTTCAGCGACGGAGAGTGCGCGGTTGACCGCGGATGCGGTAGGCTGTTCGAGGAGGTTGCGGCGTTGCCCCGCGTTTGCCTGCTTTTGGCGTTGGGTTCGACCCCTTTGGCAGCTTAGGATGTTCCTCCGACTTAGAGAGACCTCGGATCGATTCCCACAACCGCGGCGCCATGCCGGCGGAATGGAAAGGACATGGATATGAAAAAGGCCATTGCCAGCGTTTGTCTCAGCTTCCTGTTTACGTCCACTGCTTTTGCAGGCTCGACGAAGGATGACCTGCAAGGCCGCATTGACGCGGCCAGAGTTGTCCTCGACCAGATCATGGGCGCCAACGATCAGAACATCCCCAGCGACATTCTCCGCTCGGCCACCTGTATTGCTATTGTTCCTGGCATGGTGAAGGGAGCCTTTCTTATAGGCGCCCAGTATGGCCAGGGCGTGGTCACGTGCCGCACCGGCCACGGCTGGAGCGCACCGGTGTTTATCCGCATGGCCGGTGGTTCCTTCGGTTTGCAGATTGGCGGCCAGGCCACGGACCTGATCTTGGTTGCGGTGAACGACCGCGGCATGCAGGACCTGCTCAAGAACAAATTCAAGATTGGCGGTGACGCCTCCGCAGCCGCAGGGCCGGTGGGCCGACAGGGAGACGCCGCCACTGACTGGAAGATGAATGCCGAGCTGCTGAGCTACTCCCGCGCCAAGGGGCTGTTTGCCGGCATCGATCTCGACGGCACCAGCGTAAGCCAGAACAAAGAGGACACGGAGCTTTACTACGGCGCCCCCGAAGACTTCAATAATGTCCTCCGGGGCAATGTTGCTGTACCGTCTGGCGCGGTCGCATTTGTGAAAGATGTCGCGCATTACTTCGTGAAGGCCAAGGCCGCCCATTAGGTTTCTGATCGCTTGAAGAAGGACCCTCCCGTGCCCCATCCTTTCGCCCGTATTTGGGGCGAAAGGGTGGGATAGCACGAGGTCCATCATGCCGGGTCATGCAGGGCAACGCCGACCGTCTACACTGGTTCTTGCGTTCATCGATGCGGGAAAATCTGGAGTACGGGCTGGTTCGAGCCGTAGCCGGCTGCCTGGGCCGCATGCCGCGGGGATTGGCGCGCCTTCTGGCCGGCTGCCTCGCTTTTGCCGTGTACTGGTGCTTCGGCAGGCTGCGCCGCGTCGGTGTGCGCAATTTGCAGCTTGCCTTGCCGGAACTTTCCTCCAAAACCAGAAAAAAAATTCTCAGGGGCGTCTACATCCATCTGGGCTGGCAACTCGTTGAGTTCTGCCGCATGATGCGCTACACGGCCGAGAACACCCGCGACTGGATGCGCACCGAGGGTCTTGAACACTACCTTGCAGCGCAGGCCCGCGGCAAGGGCGTCCTCATCATCACCGGGCACCTGGGCGCCTGGGAGCTTTCGAGTTTCTACCACTCGCTCATGGGGCACCCCATGGGCATGATCATCCGCAATCTCGACAACCGCCGCCTCGATGAATATGTCAACGGCATCCGTTGTCTCCACGGGAACTTCGTGATCTCGAAGGACGACTTTGGCCGCGGACTCTTGAAGGCCATCCATGCGGGCGGTGCGGTCGGCATCCTCATGGATACGAATATGACCCCGCCACAGGGCGAGTTTGTGCCCTTTTTCGGCATCAATGCCTGTACCGGGACCGGCCTGGCTCACATCGCCCGGCAAACCGGCGCCGCGGTTCTGCCGGGATTCATGTTCTGGGAGCCGGCCGAGCGCCGCTACGTGCTCCGCTTCGGCCCCGAGGTCGAAATGCCGCGCACCGCGAACCGCGCCGCGGATATTCTGGAAGGCACACGGCGCTCGACGGCTGTCATAGAGTCGTGGATTCGGCGCTATCCTGACCAGTGGCTGTGGATTCACCGCCGCTGGAAGACCCGGCCGCCGGGCGAGCCGGGTCTGTATTGAATCTGCAACCTGAAAAAGGGAGAAGCGCATGACGTTGGGACAACTCATCGAAGCACTCGGCGGCAAGCTGCTGCATGGCGACGCGCACACTGAGATTCGCGGCGTAAACGCCAGCGACCAAGCCGCTGCGGGAGACCTAGTCTTTGCCGAAGATGCAGCGACCGTTGCGGAAGCGCTGAGGAGCGCAGCCAGTGCGGTGGTGCTGAAAGCCGGTCTGTTTGAGCCCTATCCCGGACGCGAATCCACAACCGCAATTATTGAAGACAATCAGCCGCGCCTGTGGTTTGCGCGTGCTGCCAAATTGCTCGCGCCGCCATTCCCGGTCGAAGGCGTTCATCCTTCGGCGGTCATCGGGGCGAATGTCCAGCTCGGTCCAGACGTGACCATCGCCGCCTGCGCGGTCATCGGCGAACATGCCAAAATTGGCGCGGGAACCCGCATTGAAGCCGGCGTGGTCATCGGCGAAGGCGTGCGCATCGGCGAGCACTGCCGCATCTATCCGTGTGTCGTCGTCTACCCCGGCACAAGCATCGGCAATCGCGTCATGGTGCATGCAGGCGTCGTGCTCGGCGCCGACGGTTTCGGCTACGTGCGCGATCCCGCCACCGGCGCGCACACGCAATTCCCGCAGCAGGGCACGCTGGTGATTGAAGACGACGTGGAGATCGGGGCCAACTGCACCATCGACCGCGGCGCACTGGCCGAGACCCGCGTCCGCCGCGGCGCCAAGTTCGACAACCTCGTCCACGTGGGCCACAACTGCGACATCGGCGAAGACGTGATCCTCGTTGCGCTCACCGGCATCTCCGGCTCGAGCTCGGTCGGCAAGGGCGCGGTTCTCGCCGGCCAGGTCGGCATTGGCGACCACGTGCGCGTGGGCCCCGGCGTCATCCTTGGCGGACAGGCCGGCGTCTTCAGCGGCAAGACCATCACCAACGAAGGCCTCAAGCCGGGCACGGTGCACTGGGGCACGCCCGCGCGGCCCTTGCAGCAAGTGTTGCGCGAGCAGGCCACGCTGGCAAGGCTCGCAAAAAGGCCGCCAAAAAGCCGTTAGTATGGTGAGTCAGAAGTTCGCATCACAATGAAATTGTCATCCTGAGCGAAGTTTGCCGCGCATTTTGCGGCAAACGGAGTCGAAGGATCTGCGGTTGTCTTTCCGCGGGCTTCAGATTCACCACACTGGTCCTCGACTTCTGCCTCCGCGCTTAATCTATTCCTCGAACGCCGGCCCATAAGGCGCAGCAAATCTCCGCTCCCATGCGCCGGTTTTCTTCAACATGCCGTTCCAATAGAACTGGATGATTGGAATCCTGCAGGCCAGCGACGCAAGCATCACCGCAAACCGCGAAAATTGCTCCGTGCCGGCAACGGCTTTCAGCTCAGCCGCGCCGAAACGGCCATCCCGCGCCAACTGTTCGCCCAGCGTCTTGAGCCGCGCCCACAGTTTCCGGTTTGCCTGCTCCGGCATGGACTGCAGCGACTCACCGCCGCCGCGCACAATCGTGCCCGCATAGTGCGAACCCATCCGCACGGCGAGCTTTTCCAGATAACGTTCCAGCGGGCGCGAGTGCGCCGCCTCGGGAAATCCCCCCTGCACAAGGAAGGCGAGCGTGGGATTGGCGCCGCCAGACCTCGCCGCTTCCACCCGCGGCGCCAGCGCCTCGATGTAGGCCTTCACCACAGCCGGCATCGCATCCGTGTAGAGTGGCATGCCGAGCAGGACCACGTCGGCCCCCGCAAACGCTTCTACTGCACGCTGAAACTGGGGGCGGCGCACGATGTGCAGGACTTCCGGCGGCGCGCCTCCGCCGCGCACCCAACCCTCGGCCACGCGCTTGAGCATCTTTATGGAGTTCGAGCGCTCGCCGCGCGGCGAGCCATTAAGCAACACGAGCGAGTTCATCGGCCACCTCCTCGGCATTTCCTTCCGCAACCGCAGTCCACGCCAAACGCGACTTGATATTGCGCGCCATCCTCGACCACATCGCCCGCGTGATCTCGACGTCTTCGGCGTCACTGTCAGGGCCCGCACTGAGCAACAATGCGAATACGGGATAATGCGCGTAGCGGGCGCGATGATGAATCTCGCCGCCTTCCACAACAAAGTAGGGATGTACCAACGGAACCATCTGGTCGGCCGCACGCTTCAGCAGGGCAGTCGTGAAGCCCATGGTCATAGGCGAAGCCAGCAACAGCAAATCAGCGCCAAGCACCGCGCGGCAAACTATCGCCGAGTCGTCGCGCTTCGAGCATTCGCCTGGCGTATTCACCCAGCAGTTCCAGCAGCCGGTGCAGCCTTTCAGGTCGAGGTCGCGCAGGTCGAGCTTTGTCACCGCGTGCCCCAGAGCCAAAAGCCGATTGGTGAGCGTTTCCAGATAAGCATGGAACGGCGACGCCGCGTCGGGCTCTCCGTTCAGAATGGTCATGCGCATCGCAGAACTCCTTTCCTTCGGTGCCCCAGTTCTACAGTGTAGAAATGATTGCCTGGAACCAATTCTACGATGTAGAATGAATTTGTCAAGCCCCGGCGCGAAAATTTTGCGATGCGCCGCAGTTCGACAGGTATCTTGTTTGCCGTTAGTGATTTATCGCTACGTGCCCTACAATGGCGCTGGCCCATGAGGAACCCATGAACCGCGCGAAGCAACGAAAATCGGCGCCGCAAGGCCGAAAAAACCGCGCCGCCTCTTGCCGCCGGCCCGCTCCCCAGCTCGCCACGCGGCCTTCATCCCGCAATCGCCGTCAAGGTTCCGCAACCCCGCTCCAGCGCGCGCAAATCGTCGCCACGGCGCTCAGAATTGTCGACCGTCACGGCCTCAAGGCCCTCTCCATGCGCCGCCTCGGCGCGGAACTCGGCGTCGATCCCATGGCTGTCTACTATCACCTGCCCAACAAGCAGGCCCTCCTCGACGCCATCGTGGAGGCAGTGATGGGTTCGATAGATCTCAGCGTCGACGACCCGTCCAAGCCTACGGAGGACCGGATTCTCGCCGCGGCCCGCGCCTATCGCGATGTGCTGCTGGCCCACGTGAACGCCTTGCCCATTCTGCTTGCGCACGGCCCGGTCACGCCAGGCGCCATGCGCCCCGTCGAACGGCTCGTCGGCATTTTGCGCGACGCCGGTCTGCCGCCCGCCGAGGCCCTCATGGGAATGAACGTGATTGCGGGTGCAGTGCGCGGCGCCGTGGGCATGGGGCCGACTCACGAGCTCAGCAAAGAGGAATTTGAAGCGATGTGGCGCATGCTTCCGGCCGCGGAGTTCCCGCTCCTGGCTGAAGGGCTGTCAACATCCCGCCGCAGCTTCGAAGAGATCTTCGACTTTGGTATCCGCGCAATCACGCGCGGTCTGTTTGCGAGGCCGGCTGTTAAAACTGCACGCGAATTCGCGCCTAAAACACGCCAAAACATGCGCAAAAACACGCACTAAAGCCCATCTTGACACCTTTATGGGAAATTCTCTGCCAACCTTTGCTCTTATGCGGGAAATTCTTTGGTTCCATTCACCCTTGAGAGGGTCAATTTCCCGGTATTTGTCTCAAAGAATCGCAACCGCTTGAGCGAACATTTGCGGGGCAAGTGACACCACTCAAGCGAACATTTGGGGGTCAAATGACTCCACTTAAACCAACATTTAGCCTGATTCTGCTGGACTTAACAAAATACCCCACCCCGATCGCAAAAATGCAGGTTCTCCAACTGCGTTCGCGCGCGCGATCGCGAGATCGCGTGACCGCTTGCCTTGACCTCCGGCGCGGCCTTGAAATCGTCCTGAATGAAATAGTCGCTGTGCCCCTGAACCGTTCAAGGTCGGGATTCCGCCCGCGGACTCATCGCGTGGGCTCGTCGCCGGCCGGAGACGAGCTTTCGATCGACAGCGTCATGCGCGTGATGGCTTTATACTCCACATCGATGAAAGGGCCGTGCTGCGTTGCCGTAAAGCCCTTCGCGTCCGAACTTACACGGACCAGCAAGCCTGGCAAACTCCAGGACTCCGCCGTGGCAGAACTCGTTGCAATGCCCGGCGCACTGATGCGGAAGCTCACGTCCCCCGCAGCCGAAATGGTGATGCCTGATTTGTCTGCCGAGGCATCGATGGGTGGGCAACGTGTAAGTTGAATCCACCCGATCTTGCCCTCGGGCGCCTGCCATTGCACGGTGACGGGATGCAACTGGCTGCGCGCATCCACGCCGCGCGTGTGGCCGGTGATTTCGCCGCCGTAGATCACCGATTTTCTGATCCACGCCGTGGCGATGCGTTGATCGTCGATGGGCCGCCTCACCTGGTGCTCGCCGGGGAAGGATGAGAACTTCGCCATGGCATCGGGAGGAATTCTGGTGTCGACGACAACGATCAGCGGAACCAACCACAAATCGGGGACGTGATCGACGGGTGGATTGAATGGAGTGAGCGGGGCATGATCGGCATCGAGAACGGTACGCAGCCACAGGCCCATTACGCTCACGTAGCTTTGCATGTCCATGCCGTAGGCGCGATCGAAGGGCCCGGAAATGTTGTGCAGGTTGGCGTTGTAGAGGTCCGCGGTGGCGCGCCACAAGCCTGCCTCCATCTCGCTGCCGCGCCTGCGCATGAGCTGGGTAAGAGCGTAGTCGCGCCAGAGGGCGAGGCCGAAGATGTCGACGCCCGAGTAGGTGGGCGAGTTGTACTCGAAGAACGCGTCGTGCTGCTTGTAGAGATCGTAGGTGGTTTTTTGCCACTGTTCGGCTTGGGCCTTCCATTCCGGCTTTCCGCCGCGCACGGCTGCGAAATCCCACAAGAAGCCGTACATCAGGGAGATGTTTGTGTAGGTTGGGACCAGGCGGCCTTGCTTCATTTCGCCGGCAACGGCGTAATCGATGGCGTCCATCATCCGCCGCCGCAAGTCCTCTGAAACGCGGTCGGGATACTCGAGGAGAATCAGCGCGAAGGTGGTTCCGACAAATTCGCGCCAGTTGGGATCGTACGTGCGCCACATGACGGCTTGCGTGCCTGGTTCCGGCTCGGCAGGGGTACGGCGGAAGGTTCCGTCCCAGGGTTTGCCGGGCTCGCGATACTGGGCCTTGATCACGGTGTCGAGGATCAGTGCGGCGCGCGCGCGGTCACCATGGCCATCGCGGAGCAGGAGGCCCACGGCGTACCAGGCTGACTCGCGGACCGCGAGATAGGTTGGCAAGTGCGCTTCAGCATACTGAGGCGAGGGCGGCATGCGGCACAGATTTGCCTTCGCATCGTAGTACTGGTCGCCCCACTGCATCGCAGTTTCGAAGAGCTCGCGGCTGTTTTTGTTGAGTGAAGTGGCATTCGGATGCCGCGGAGCGGCGCCAGCCGCCTGCAAAATAAACGCACCGGCAAGAAACAATGTTGCGATTTGTGTGCGAACAGCGAACCTGGTCATCATCATCGACTCCGCGCTCCTGCGGGAAGTTACCGAACACTTAGCTTGCAGAGACCGGGGGTGCAGAATTGGCGCGCTGCTTGCAAAAAACACAGCTATCTCGCTACGTTCCGCGGCCGCTCCGGGAAGGAGCCGGCCGCAGAGCGCAGTCTGCATGCATCAGAAGGCAATGCAGGTTAAAAGTTGAACTTCACCGCGAATTCGAGCGTACGCTGCTCATAGCTGGGCGTTCCGCTGATTCCAGTGATCGTCCCAACGTTTGAGTTGGAGATGTTCGCGTTGGGCGTGCCGAAGTTCGGATGGTTGGCGACGTTGAAGGCGTCGGCGCGTAGTTGCACATTGTAGTGGTCGTGCCAGCTTGTGTTCTTCTGCAGGCTCATGTCCCAGTCCTGGAAACGCGGGCCGCGCAACATGTCGTAACCCGAGGTTCCGTAGGTGGCATAGCTCGTTGGCATTGACGACGTGTAGCTAGCGCAGTTGAACGTCCCATTCGCGTTGTAGCAAGGTGGCGCCGTAAATGCTAGAGGGTTGAACCACTCGGCCCTAGTTTTAGTGGCTGGGTAGAGAGCAACACCCGGCACGACATTGGCACGACCGCCTACGGCGCCCGAAACCGAAGCGGCGCTGGTCGTCACGGAGAAGGGCTGGCCGGTCTGGGCATCTGTGATTCCCGAGATCTGCCAGCCATGGACGAACTTGTTGGCCAGATCGCCGGCGTTTCCGAACAACGCCTGCCCATGCCCAAACGGCAGCGCGTAGGAGTAGCTGACTTGCAGCACCTGGGGCGTGATTCCGGCGATCGGTCCGTAGGAGTCCTGGGGATGTTGACCGGAGGGATCCTCGAGGTTCTCGGTTCCCAGAACGCGCGTCCACTGGTACTCCGCACCGAAGGCGAGGCCATGCGTGTATTGCTTGTGCACGCCCACCTGCAGCGAGTTCATGGTGCTGTGGAAGATGGGATCGAGATTGTAGGGGATGGACGCGAACGGCTGATGCAGGTTGGTGCTTTGCACCGAGGAACCGACGACCGGCGGGTCGGCAAGGTTGATGTTGGGAGCATAGTTACCGCTGCCGCCGTAGTTATTCTGCTTCAGGTTGTGCTGGCCCACGTAGCCGATGCGGAGATCCAGCGCGCCGGGGAATTGATGCTCGACGGCGAGGTTGTACTCCTCGGTATACGGCGTCGTGAGTTTGTGCTCGGCGTTCACTGAGGGGTTGGCGCTGTAGCTGCCCGTTGCAGAGAACGGATTGCTCATGGTGAAGGTCGACGCGGTGAGGGTCGGCTGGGCGTTGTTCACTGAGTTGGTAAAGCTCTCCGAGGCCTCAAACGGCAGCGTTCCGAACATAGCGCCCACGTACGAAGCGGGCAGCAAGTTGAAGTAAATGCCGAAGGCGCCGCGCACAACCGTGTTGGGCAGCGCCTGGTAGGCAAATCCGAAGCGGGGTGCGAAGTCTTTGTTGGGCCTGCCAAGGAATGCGAAAGGGTTGCTCGAGATGTTTGCATTGGACGACAGCGCAATCAGGTTCGAGGCCTGCAGGGAGTTGACGTAGGAGGAGATGGCGCCCGACGGGTAGGAACTGCCGAAGACGATCACCTTGGCAAGGGAGGGCACGTAGAGCGAGAACTCGCCATAGGGTCCGGGCGTGAACCACTGCAGGTCGTAACGCATGCCCACGTTGACGGTCAACTTGGGAAGCAGCTTCCAGTCATCCTGGACATACGCCGCCCATTGGTGCGATGTGTTGCGCGTGATGAAGTTACCCGGTGTTCCCTGCCCGGTCGTCGCCGGCAGGCCAAGCAGGAAGTCAGCGAAGGCCCAGGGAGAGCCGCTGGATGTGCACGCGCTGCTGAATGAGAGGGAGCACTTTGTGTACTGGCCGTTGAACGAGAACGAACCACGCTGCGGGCTGACCGCGGAATCGTTCCAGTGGTTGTCGTAGATGTAGGAGAAGCCGGTCTTGATAGTGTGGTGCGGAAAGACCTTGGTCACCGCGGTGTTGGCCTGGATCGCCTGTTCCAGATCCTTGGATCCAGCTTCTGAAACGGATGTGATGTTCGAAATGGAGATTTGCGGCGCGCCCTCGATCAACTGCGAGCTCAGTCCCGGAATAATCGACTCCCACTTGGTGTTCACGTTCTGCGGCGTGCGATAGATGGGCAGATGGAAGTACGACGCATACGTGTCGATGATGAGGGTTGGCGAGAAGGTATGCGTCCAGCCCAGAATGGTGTTGGTGTTGTGCTCGCCGTCTTTCGAGAAGCCGCCCTGCAGGCTGTCGGAGCCGACATCGGGATTGGGTCCGTAGTGCGCCACCAAAATCGTTCCGCGGATCTGGTCCTTGTCACTGATCTTGTGGTCAACGTGGAGCGAGAACCGCTTGGCCTGGCTGTTGTAAGGAACCAGCTCGTACGTGTTGGTTCCGGTTCCGCTGGTGGTTGTCTTCGGGTAGAGCAGATTCAACAACTGCAGCGAGACAGAGTTCTGACGTCCGCCGGGAATTTGCTGGCCAGTGAACGCAAGTCCCGTCGAGGGATCGATGATGGGCTGGGTGAATTCGGTAAAAATGCCCTGGCGCTCAAGATTAGTCGGCTGCTGGCTGTTCAAGTTGGTCGACTGATTGAGCCGGAATCCCTCAAACGCCGTAAAGAAAAACGAGCGGTCCTTGCCGTTGTAAACGTGAGGAATTGTGATGGGTCCGGCAAAGTTGCCGCCGTATTCGTTTCTCTCGTAGTACGGGCGGGCCGAGGCGCCGCCAAAGTAGGTCTTGGCGGCGGTGCCTTTCGAGCGGTTGTACCACAGCAACTCACCGTGATATTTGTTGGTGCCGCTGGCGGTGACCACGATGACCTGCGACGGCTCGTTGAACTCCGCCGGTGCGCCCGTGGTGAGCACCTTGAACTCAGCCAGCGCATCGAGCGACGGAATCTCCGGTTCTGACCGCTGCAGAGTGACTTCTTTGTTCACAACGCCGTCGAGAGTCGAGCCCAGACCGCCGTAGGCATTGCGGCTTCCCGTGCCGACCGCGTAGGTGAGACCGCGTACCGCGAGTTGGTCCTGCGCGCCCACGCCCTGAACTCCGGGCGAAAGTGCAATCAAACCCATCACGCTCAGGCGTCCATTGAGGGGCGTGTTCTGAATCGACTGGCTGTCAATGACCTGGCCCACCGAGGAATCCTGGGTTTGAATCACGGGAGGCGCGCTTGTGACCTCAACGTTCTGATCTTCAGAACCGACGGCCAACTGGGGGTTGATCTGCGCCAACTGATCGATCGCAAGCGTGATGCCACTCTGGTTGTAAGTTTTGAATCCCGCTTTGTCCACCTTTACGGTGTAGTGTCCGGGAGGCAACTGCGTCACGGTATACGTGCCCGCATCGGAAGTTTTCTCGATTCTGATGGCGTTCGTGTCCACGTCGCGTACTGTCACCGTGGCTCCTGCCACTACAGCACCGCTCGGGTCGGTCACTGTGCCCGTAATGGACCCTGTGATGCCCTGGCTCAAACTGGTTTCTGGTGCCGCAAGGACCAGGAGTACTGCCACGAATAGCGCGGCGATGGCCGCCATTGAGCGGATTCCCGGTTGGTGCGTCGTTTTGCTGGCTAAGTCCTTCATCTCAATTCCTCCTGAGGCATTCGGTTCGCCCCAAGACAGTTCTGCGAGGGTGGCTGGAAACGCACGATCTGTCTAACACGTCGAAAATGCGTCTCCGCTGCGGAACTGCTTGCGGACGTGAGCGAGTCATTGAAGCCGGCTCGGCAGGGAGCGAATGTGAAACGCTGAAAAGTGGGGTGTCCCGGCCTCTCTAGACTGGCGGGAGAATTGTTGCCGAGTGGGCCTGCAGATGGACAGTCAATTTAATGTTACAGTAGCGTTTTTAGCAAATCATTTACGTGACGGTCTTTATAAATCAATCACTTAATGGCCGTTCCCGGTGAATTCTCTTGTCAATCGATCGTTCGGTCGGAGATAATCAGTCCACTCATAAGGACAGGGACGATGAGAGCGAAGGGCAAGATCGGAGTGAGCGTCGAGGAGGATGCCAACCTTCTGCAGAGCGACCCGCGCTGGAAGCTTGCTGAGAGGGCCGCCCGCAGTCCCGCGCTTTTTCGAGCTACGCAATTGCGCGACATGCTCCTCTTTATTGTTCGCCAGACGATTCTGAATCCCGAGGAGCCCATTCACGAGTTCGATCTCGCGCATCAGGTTCTGGGGCGCCGCCACGACTTTAATCCGCTCGATGACAACATCGTCCGCGTTCAGATGGCGCACCTGCGCAAGAAGCTGGATCTCTATTTCTCCACAGAAGGTAAAGACGAAGAGAATGTGATTACGGTGGCGCTGGGCAGCTACAGGCCAGTATTCAGCGCTCGCTCCCTCCCGGTTCCACCGGTTCCCGCAGTCACTGAAACCGCACCGGGACAAAAGAAAGATCTCTCCGCGGGTGGCAGTGCGCATGGCGAAGCGTTGCCTTCTCGCGCCAGTGAAGCCGAGCCGCAGGCCGGGCCAGTCTCTGGCCGCCGCAGAGGGATTGCGCTTTCCGTTGCCGCCGCGCTAGTGATTCTCGCCCTGGTTGGAGCCTGCCTGGCACTGTGGATCCGTCTCGCCGTCACCGAGCAGGCTTTGACGGTTGCGCGCCAGTCGCTTTCTCCGTGGAAGAGCCGGCCGTCCGTTGCGGAATTGTGGGCGAACTTTTTTGACACCACTCACGATACAGATGTCGTCATCAGCGATGACTCCTACCTGTTGATCGAACAGATCAACAAGCAGTCCACGCCTTTTTACAGTTATCTCAACCACACGTACGTTGGCCAGCCGGAAGCAAAAACGCCGAGCCCGGAGAGCCGGTTCATTCAGAGCATGATCGCGACCAAGAGCCTGGGCAACATCAGCGAATTCAAATTGGCGCAGCGCATCCTGTCTCTGGATCCGCCGGCGAAAAATGTCCATTTGTTCAGCGCCCGCCAATACATGCCTTCACTGGTGAAGCAGGACAACGTGATTCTGATCGGCGGCCGGATTTCAAATCCGTGGGTGGAGCTTTTCGAGAGCCGGTTGAATTTCGTTGAGAACACCAGATTCGAGGGCTATGGCGTTACCACCGTGACCAATCGCGCGCCCGCGCCGGGCGAGCAACCCCTGTATGCCTCGACTGACTCCGTTGGATATTGCGTGGTCGCCTTCCTGCCCAATCCAGGCCGGGATGAAAAAGTGCTATTGATCGAGGGCACCTCGGCCGAAGCCACTGAAGCCGCAGGCGATTTTCTCTCCGGAGAGCAATTCTCCGCGTTCCGGGGAATGCTTCATGCAAGCAGCCTTCCGTACTTTGAGGTGCTGCTCAAAACATCTCAGGTCAGAGGAACGCCCCTAACGGTTACCATCGAAGCCTATCGCGCCTATCCCGCTCTACACTGAGCGTTGCGCGGCGGCGAGCGCAGCTTTTTTGAGATTCTGCAATCCTTCTTAAGGCCCGACGTCTTCCCTTTGACGCTGTTTCCGGAGCAACAATCCGCCGTCGCGCGTGCATCCGAGTAGGCGGCCGGCCGGGAGGGCGAGTGAACGCACACTACGGCGGAGACACATTACGGCGTCGCCGTCTTTTGTTCTGTGATATGAAGATGCCGGAACGACTCGAGATTCTCTCAAATAGAGTGAGCTTCAGACATGACGCCGACGGGGCGCAATACTGATTGCAGCAGTGCTCATATTGCGCCTCAATGCTCTTGATGGGAGCGCATCGGCTAGCAAGCGTAATCGGTGCGGCAGATGTTCAGTTTGCGCATTTTGGTCTGCAGGGTCGTGCGCTTTAGTCCCAGCCGCTCGGCGGCCCCGCCCCGGCCCGCTACGCGTCCGGATGCTTCCTTCAAAGCCGCGATGATGGCGTTGGATTCCGCCTGATGAAAGGTCGATGGGATGGTGATACACATCTCGCGGTAACCGGCGAACTCCACAGTCGGAACCTCTAACTCATCTCCGCGTGTGAGAATGACGGCGCGTTCGATAAAGTTTGCCAATTCCCGAATGTTTCCTCGCCAGTCATTCCTGGCGAGAAGTTCCATCGCGCGGTCGGGTATTGACTTGATGTGTTTGCCCATGCGCCTGGATACCTTCGTGACGAAGTAATTCACCAGGAGCGGAATGTCTTCGCGCCGTTCGCGAAGCGGCGGGATCTCAATCGGAAACACGTTGAGCCGGTAAAAAAGATCCTCGCGAAAGCTTCCGTTGCGTACCATGTCAGGGAGGCTTCGGTGCGTCGCGACAATCATTCGCACATCGACCTGAATCGTCTTGGTGCTTCCCAGACGTTCAAACTGCTGTTCCTGCACTGCACGTAACAATTTCGGTTGCAATTCCAGGCTGATGTCGCCTATCTCATCGAGAAATAGCGTGCCCCCGTCCGCCAGTTCTAATCTGCCCTTCTTTTGCATCAGGGCCCCGGTGAACGCGCCCCTCTCGTGCCCGAAGACGTCGCTTTCCAGGAGTCCCGACGGAATGGCGGCGCAGTTCATGCAAACGAAGTTGCGGTGGCGCCGGCGACTGAGCTTGTGAATTGCGCGTGCAATCAGTTCCTTCCCCGTTCCCGTTTCTCCGTGAAGCAGGACGGTGGCATTGGTGGGAGCAACGATCGCTGCCTGTTCGAGCACCTTTTGCAAGGCGGAGCTGTTGCCGACGATGTCTTCAAACCCGTAATCAGAGACGATTTCCGATCCTGGGCAGAGCTGCTCGTCTTCGAAGTCAATCGGTTTGGGGAAGCACGCTTCCATGAAACTTCCGGGGTCAGTGAAAACAACCGTCGCCATTTGTCCTCCTCCTTAGGCCGGAATGCAGCCCCGGCCGCTCCCAACGTCGAATGTGTATTTACTAGTAGTCGAAACCTGCCTCGATGCGCAGCGGCACAAGATTGTACGCCAAGCCCAACATCATTCCGGCGGTGCGGCAGTTGTTGATGGTGGGTTGATCCGTAGAGAACAGGAGTTCCTCGGCGTTTCGGCAAAGGTGATCAGCAATCCTGACCAGTTGCGCGTATTTGCGGACTGACGTCCGCGTCATAACAGCGAAATCCCCTTGATCCGCGTATTGTTCAGTGGGCTGAATCGTCCGCATTGGGTTTCTCTCCTTCTGCCGAGAAGTTCGTTTTCGGTCAGGCATATTCGTACGGATTGATGCCGAGTCTTCTGATCCGAGATAAAAGGGTCGTGCGGCGAATGCCCATGCGGACCGCAGCTCCATCCGGGCCTGCGACACGCCCCTTGCATTCGGAAAGCGCCTGAATGATCTCCTCGCGCTGCTTCTTCGTGTGTTCATTGAACGCCTGCTTTTGCCTGAGTGAGCTGATGGTATCCTTCACGATTCGCGCGATCTGGTCTTCCCTTTGAGGTGCGGCGACCGGCGCCGGATCGTCGGTCCTTATTCTGCGTAACTCCGAAAGAGGCGCCTCGAGCGTCTCGCCACGCGTCAGTATCACGGCGCGCTCGATGAAGTTTTCCAGTTCGCGGATGTTGCCGGGCCAGTCCCAGGTCGTGAGTCCCTTCATGAGGGATGCTGGAATCGCGTTGATGCATTTTTGCATTTGCTTCGCGCACTTCTGCACAAAGTAGCCAACGAGCAGCGGAATATCCTCTCTGCGATCTCTAAGGGGCGGAATCCGGATGGGGAACACATTGAGGCGGTAGAAGAGATCGTTTCGGAACTCCCGGTCGGCAACCATCTTTTCTAGGTCGCGGTTGGTTGCCGCCACAAGCCGCACGTTTACTTTGCGGGTATGCGCGCTGCCCAGCCTCTCGAATTCCCGTTCCTGTAAGACCCTCAACAGCTTCGGTTGGATTTCGGTGGGAATATCACCTACTTCATCCAGGAACAGCGTGCCTTGATCGGCGAGTTCCATGCGTCCGACCTTCTGCGTAATTGCGCCCGTGAACGCTCCCTTTTCATGCCCAAAAAGTTCGCTCTCCAGCAGGCCGGTGGGGATCGCCGCGCAATTGAGCTTCACAAACGTACGCTCTTTGCGCCGGCTGCGTTCGTGGATGGCACGGGCGATCAGTTCTTTTCCTGTCCCGGTTTCGCCAAGCAACAGGACAGTGGAGTCGCAGGGAGCGACGGTTTCGACCAGTTGCAGAACGTGTTGCAGCGCCGGGCTACTCCCGATGATCTGCTCGAACCCCATCTCGCTGCGGATTTCCTCTTCGAGGTATAGCTTTTCCTGGGCAAGCCTGTCTCTCTGTGCAGAAATCTCTTCGTAGGCCGGGGCTTTGTCGATTACGATGGCGATCTGGCCAGCGACATGACTGAGAAATTCAATCTGGTCGGCATCGTACGGACGTTCTGCTATTGGCCCGATCGCCAGCAATTCCAGAGCGCGACCGAGGTTCGCGAGGGGAATATCCCTGACGGTCTTCGGTCCTCCGTGAAGCAGGACGGCTGAATCGGTGGGAGCAACGATCGCTGCTTGTTCAGGCACTCTCGGCAAGGCGGAGCTCTTGCTGACAACATGGCTGAAACTGTTGTCATGGACGGCGCCTGATATGGGAAGGAATTGCTGGTCTGCCATCTCGCTCACCTTTGGAAAGATCGTCCCTGCGAGGCCTCCCGGGTCTGTGAAAGCAACAGTCGCGTGTCCCATGATTACCTCCCAGCTTTTAGCCATCGCAGTGGGCCATTATTCTTGTGGCTCCTGCGTCCTCACTTCGTCGTTGTCGGATTCTCGCGGACCGCGAGATCTGCCGGGCGTTCGTTTGTCTGGTACGCTCGCCAAAACTGGTCCATCGTCGGGTATGGCGCTCGGGGTTTTGCTGGCTTTGTCATGATGCGGCTCCTTAGGTGCTGGCATTTGCGCTGTTCCGATAGTTAGGCACACCCCGCCGAAGCAAATCACTCTGCTAGTAGTCGAATCTGGTTCCGATGCGCAGGGGCGTTAGATTGTGCGCCCACCCCAACATCGCTCCGGCAATGCGGCAGTTGTCGATGGTGGGTGGATTCGTAGAGGACGCGAGTTTATCGGCGTTGCGGCAAAGATGATCCGCAATCCTGGCCAGCTTCGCGTACTTGAGGACTGTCGTCCGCGTCATGACGGCGTAATGTCCTTTATCGGTGTAAAGCTCGCTGCGCTGAATCGTAGTCTGCATTTTCGTTTCTCGCCTTCTGCCCCGAATTGGAGGGGCGCCTGTCCCGCCCTCGCGCTGGCATCACGTGTTTCTCACGCTGGACAACTATGTCGTGAAGTCTGCGCTGACCTGCGTCCGATCACAACGTTAAATTGGAGGATTCTGGTCCGGTAAGATAGTAGGAGTGGGCTCTACTCTTCGCAGGCGGGTGCGTTCATACTTCTGGAGGGTTGGGGGACCGTCTAGTATCGCGAAGCTTGGATGTGCTTTCTTCCGTAAAGTTGGGCGTCAATCGACCAAACTCCGGGGCCGATCATCGCCATCGTGGCGCCAAGGCTGGCCAGCAAGATGGCGATCAGTGGATTTTCCAACCACGCGAAGAGTATCCAGACCTCGACTAAGGCGATGGCGATTCCGGCGAGCGGCGTCCACAAGCCAAATAGGAGAAGTGTCCCGGCGACAGACCCGATTAGATATGGGAGGTTGGACGCTACACTCGTCGTTTGCTGGAGATGCATGTGCCCGATATAGAGCAGAAGCATACTCGTCAGTACCCGCTGAAGCAAAAGACCGAAGCCGGGCCAGCCCTCCGCGAATGTGGAAAAGAGGCGTTGCAGGAGCATTCTCCTCGTCTGATACTAGGGGATACTTATATCGGTCGCAACGGTCTAAAGCAGGGTTTAGGAATCCTACTTTCGGTCAGTGTTGAGGTCGATAATGCCGCGTTGCAGCCCGATTGTGACGGCATGAGCCCGGTCGTTCGCGCCAAGCTTGGATAGTATGTTTGTAATATGGCTCTTGACAGTTGTCTCCCCGATTGAAAGCTTGTCCGCGATTTGCTTATTGGAATTGCCGGAGGCGACTAAGCGAAGCACATCCATTTCGCGCGAACTCAGTGCATCGTCGGCGGCGTGTTCGGCCAGCCCCGCTGCAATTTCGGACGGGATTCGCTTGAGTCCGGCATAAACACTTCGGATCGCCTCCAACAGTTCTCTTCCCACATGCGCCTTCAATATGTAGCCCCGAGCACCCGCCTTGATGGCTCTCAGCACCTGAACATCGCCGGAATAGGTCGTCAGTACGATGATCTTTGCATTAGGGAACTCGTCCCGGATTCGGCTGATTGCTTCGGTGCCATTCAACTTCGGCATTTGCAGATCCATCAGAGTCACATCGGGGCGGTGCTGTCGAAATAGTTTGATTGCCTCCTCTCCGTCGGACGCCTCCGCCACCAGCTCCATATCTCGCTCACCCTTGATCAGGGCCGCGATCCCTTCGCGCAACAGAGGATGATCATCAACGGTAAGTATCCGAATCAAATCAGGATTCGCGCTCATGCATCCTCCGCTTTCGGAACAGCCTAAGCCGGCCGCCATTCCTTGACTTTTGATAAGCGAGCGCGGCAGGGAGCGTCAATCGGACCTCCGTACCCGCTCCGGCCTCGCTCCAGAATTCCAATCGAGCTCCAATTGCACGTGCGCGTTCATGGACACCCGGCATGCCCCAGTGCCCGGCACGCCCACCATCTTTCAATACCTGTGGGTCTATGCCTTTTCCATCATCACGCACAATCATACGGAAAACATCATCATCGTAACGTATCTCCGCTTCAATGGCGCGCGCCTGTGCATGCCGGAAAGCATTTTGCAGCAGTTCTTGGGCAATTCGAAGAACCTCTTCTTTGATGATAGGAGAAAGGCCCCGGGGCCCGCCTTCTACGATCACGTTGAAAGTCGGCGAGCTGTTCTTACCATCAGGCGTGGAGGCCAGTTCCTGACCGATTGCAATCAACACTTGATTGAGGTCGTCTTCCACAGATAGCTCGGAACGCAGTTCTTGAATCGACTGCCGGCCTTCGTCCAGTGCCTGCTCTGCGCGAATCAAAGCGGTATCAAGAGCTTGTATGGCATCATCGGGACGGCCAGGAAGCAAGTTGCGAGCCGCATGAAAGCGGTACAACAGTCCGTGGAAACTCTGTAACAGAGTGTCGTGCAGCTCCCGGGCAATTCGTGTTCTCTCGCCGAGCTTTGCCTCAAGACCGATCGTGATCTCCTGCTGAACTTGCCGGACGCGGAATTCATAGGCCGCCCACAGCAGCGCCAGAACGAAGACCGCGCAGAGGGCGCGGAACCAATTGGTCTGGTAGTACGCCGGCGCAATCGAGAACTCCAGCGTATCGCCCTGCTCGTTCCAAACGCCGCTGTTGTTGCACGCGATCACTCGAAACCGGTAAGTGCCCGGGGGAAGGTTCGAATACTGCACTTCGCGATCGTTGACCACCTCTCTCCAGTCGCGATCCTGGCCCTCCAGCTTGTACTTGAAATGAATCTTCTCTGGCGCGACGAGGCTGAGAGCGGTGTAGTCGATCTCGAGATCGCGAGTCAGCGCCGGCAAACGCGCGCTCGAAACTGCCGCACCCGGCATGTTCTGCCAATACATCTTGTGGTCGGCGACGATTTTCTCGATGTGCACCGGCGGCGGGAGGTTGTTGAAAGCAAGATGACGAGGATCGACAACCTGGACGCCTTCACCCGTCACAAACCAGATTTTCCCATCGGCGGCCTTCGTAACGCGAGGGCCGTACCCGCTGGCTGCACTTGAGCGGAGCCTGACACCGTCCGCCGCACCCCAGACGGTTGTCTGAACCCTATAAGCCGGATTGGCGATCCAAGCGTCGATCTCTGGCCGTGCGATGCGTACCAAACCGCAGGAGGTATACAACCAGAACGAACGCTCGTCGTCCTCCATCGCCCAGTGAATCGCGCCGCAGGGTAATCCATTCCTGGTTGTAAGGGCGGTGATACGGCCATCTTTCAGCCGGCTGAGGCCGCCAACCCTTGCGCCATTCTCGCTTGAAACCCACAGCGCCCCATCTCGGTCGAGTTGAAGATCGGCGATCACGCCCTCGCTCAAGCCATCTGCGGCTGTGTACGTAGCGAGGAGCCGGCCATCCTTTAAAAAGGAGAGATCTCCGTCCTTAACCCAGAATCCAAGCCAGACACCGCCTTTCTCAGGAAGTAGAACCTCTGCGCTCGGCGATTTACCCATTTCGGACCACGGGATCTGTTCCACCAGACGTCCGTCCCGCAAGTGCGAGAACCATTGATGACCTGAAAGCCAGAGGTTACCCGTTTTGTCCCCGGTCATATAGTGCACTTCTTCGCCAGGAACGCCTTTCAATGCGACAAACCTGCCATCGTTGAAGTAAGAAAGTCCGTGTCGCGTCGAGACCCAGATTCGCCCATGGTCATCCTGATACAGTGACTCCGGTGCATCGTCCGGCAATCCATTCGCCTTGCCGAAGATTGTGGCTTTTCCATTCTGCAACCGGGTCAAACGGTCGTGAGCGCCGATCCAGATGCTTCTGTCTGCTGCAGCGAGCACGGACTGCGTGGCATCGCTGGACAAGCCTTGTTTCACCGAAATGGTAGAGACGGGCAGTTCTCGAAAGCGGTCCAGTCCTCCGGTGCTGGCGACCCAGATGTCGCCCTCACGATCCTCAAGAATGCTAAGGATGACGTCACCCGAGAGGCCATCAACTCGCGTAAATACATCGGTTCGTCCGTTATGCACATGGATGAGACCCCGCTCTACGGTTGCGATCCACAGACCCCCATCGCGGTCCCGAAGTACCCGGTTCGAATCGACGTCGCGGTCCCGAAGCAGTTTGTTGTTTGCGTCGCGAATCGGATACGATACGGCCGCGTCACCGGCCAGTCGCAGAAGTCCTGCACCATGCAGGGCAAGAAGCAGCTTTCCGTCATCGGCCTCACTCAGACCGATGAGCTCGGTAGGTGTCGGATATCGCCTTGGAGGACCGGGCTTGATTCGCCATAGTCCGGACTGCGCAGCGGCCCAGAGATTGCCTGAGCTGTCTTCGTGCATAGCCCACACCGCTCTGCCGAATGCGCCATGCTCTCCGTACCACTTGGTGCTGCCGCTTCTGATTGCCAGGAGGCCTCCGGGCTCCCCCAGCGTGCCCACCCATACGGTTCCCTCGCGGTCCTCGAAGAGCGAAGAGATGAAGTGCCGGCCGGCCTCCGGGCGCGGGGTCAGCCTCCCGTCCTTCAAAGTAACTAAGCCGGCGAAAGTACCAATCCAAAGAGTGCCGTCGCGTGTGAACAACAGGCTGTTGATGTCGTCGACAGGAAGCTTCTGCCCCACGGGCGGTTGCCAGGCGCTGCTGTGTATGCCGTCGAAGCGAAACAGGCCGAACTCCGTGCCGAACCAGAGATACCCATCCGGGCTCTGTGCCATGCAGTAGATGTTGCCCAGCGAGAACCCGTCCCGGACGGTCCACGACCTATGCCCATACTGGCTGATGTCCAGGGATGGATCGAGCGCAAAAAAGCTCTGACAGCCCCCCTGTAAAACACCCAGCGCAATCGCGGCCAAACTTAGCCTTAGTCTCACGGTGGGAATAAATCTTAACACAGCAGCGTCGAACTCCTGCACTCTGTCTGCTTCATAGACCGTTTGAGCTTGACGTACTCATATATTTCAAAAAAACCCTGCTGAATCCCTTCTCCGAATGCTGCCCCCATTGCGGCAGTGCCGAAGTCGCAGCATGCAGTGTCTGCCCTGGACATACCCGCTCGCTGAGGGGCAAGGACTTGGATTTGTTCAAGTATGGCAGCCGGCATGCAATTACGAAGTATCGATCTGACGCAAAACAGGGCCGCAGGCTTAGGTTTGTAGATCCGGGCGCAAAAGAAAGTCGAGGATGGTGATTCATGTTCAAGCTGGCGTTCGTTCTTCTGGTGATCGTTCCCGCCGCCACGGCCCAGCAAGTTGCAACGTCGTCAACCTGTGCTCCATCCGCTAACAAAGAACTTTCAGTGGAGGGACAGCAGACCTGTGAGGAGGCAAAGGTTTCCGAGCCTGCGATCGAGGTAACGGAAAACACTCGGCGGAGCCAAAGCGCAACCCCGGCGGTTGACGTTGACGACCACCCGACTACGGCCAGCAGACGAAGCGGATTCTATATATCGTCCCCAACTTCAATGCAATCTCTGCGGGTTCTCACCTGCCTCCACAAACCGCGAAAGATAAGTTGATGGATGCTACCGAGGATTCGTTTGACTATTCGAATTGGGTGTTTATCGGAATGCTCGCCGGCGTCGGGCAGGCACAGAACTCGACCCCTGAGTTCCATCAAGGTGCTGTCGGCTACGGTCGTTATTACTGGCACGCATTTGTCGATCAAGCGGATGAGAACTACTTCGTTGAAAGTTTCATGCCCATTGTTTTCAGGCAAGACACTCGATACTACACGCTCGGGCGCGGAGGCTTTCTGCATCGGGCATCCTACGCATTCAGCCGAGGATTTATAACGCGATCCAATTCCGGAAGACCAGAGCCGAATTATTCTGAAATCGTCGGCGCCGGCGCCTCGGCCGGAATCTCCAATCTCTACTACCCTAACGCAGAGCGCACCTGGACAAAGACAGGGCAGCGCTGGGTCACGGATGTCGGTTTGGATTTAATGACGGAGGTGTTCAAAGAGTTCTGGCCTGATGTCAACCACAAGGTATTGCGCAGGAAGTAAGCCATGATTGCTGGAATCGCCTGAGGTTGCGGCGGAAGACGGCCGCGCGTCCATCCCTCCACCGCGCCAGACCTTTCTGGGTGGCGGCCCCAATGCTCCCGTCTTTGGCTGCGAGTACCTCCTCCAAGATGCTGCCTGCATTGCGGCACGCAGTGCCGCATTTGCGGCATGGAGTGCCTGCCGGGACACACCAACTCGCTGAGGGGCAAGGACTTGGACCTGTTCACGTGTGGCAACTGGATTGCAGATACGAAGTATCGGCCTTTGAATGGCTTCGCTCCGCGGTGGCAGCCCGCCTCGGAGGAGTGGCGAACATCTGTTGAAAGGCGCATCAGCCTCTGGTGAGGTCCGAGGCTTGCTTTACTTCACCAACTTTCGAAACAGCGCAGACGAAGGCGCCCAACCAGGAAATGAGGACAAACCTAATGACATTGCTCGCGAAAACTGACGAATTCACGGATCCATTGAGCGCCAAAGGCATAGCACGGTCGACTGTCGCGGGAGCGCCGCTTGCCGCCGATGAGCTAAACAAGATCGAAGCTTACTGGCGCGCGTGCAATTTCCTGGCTCTGGGCATGATCTATCTTCAGGCCAATCCCCTTCTGCGGGAACCCTTAAAGCCCGAGCACATCAAGAGCCGGCTGCTCGGTCATTGGGGCTCCAGCCCCGGGCTTGCCTTCATCTACACCCACCTGAGTCGACTTATACGGAAGCATGACGCCGAAATCATCTTTCTCGCGGGCCCGGGTCATGGCGCCCCTGGAGTTTTGGCTCCAATCTATCTCGAGGGCGCCTACAGCGAAATCTATCCAGAGAAAAGCCAGGACGAAAAAGGCCTGGGAGACTTCTTTAAGCAGTTCTCTTTCCCCGGCGGTATTGGCAGTCACTGCACGCCCGAGACTCCAGGATCCATTCACGAGGGAGGGGAACTGGGCTATGTCCTCTCGCATGCCTGTGGAGCCGCGTTCGACAACCCTGACCTGATCGTCGGGGCCGTGGTGGGTGACGGGGAAGCCGAAACAGGTCCGTTAGCCACCTCATGGCATATCAGCAAATTTCTGAATCCGATTCGCGATGGCGCCGTTCTGCCCATACTTCACCTCAACGGATACAAGATCAACAATCCCACCTTGTTGGCGCGGATCACCCACGGGGAACTGGAAAACCTGTTGCGCGGCTACGGCTGGAACCCGTACTTCGTTGAGGGCTCTGACCACAACAGCATGCATCAGGCGATGGCCGCGACGCTGGAGCGTTGCCTGGCCGAGATCAGGACCCATCAGGCAGAGTGCCGCAAAACCGGCATTGCGACCCGGCCACGCTGGCCCATGGTGGTACTGCGATCGCCGAAGGGTTGGGGTGCGCCGGCAGAGGTGGACGGAAATCGGATTGAAGCCTTCTGGCGTTCGCACCAGGTTCCGCTGGCGGACGTTAAGACCAACCCGCAGCGTCTGCGGATTCTGGAGAGTTGGATGCGCTCTCTCAAGCCCGAAGAGCTCTTCGACGAATCCGGAAGGCTGCGACCGGAAATCGCCGAAGTAGCGCCAAAGGGTTCCCGCCGCATGAGCGCCAGCCCCTATGCGAATGGAGAACTGAGGAAGAAGCTGCGCCTGCCCGATTTTCGCGATTATGCGATCAAAGTTGAGCGCCCCGGGAGCATCGAAGTGGAGAACGTGCCGCCGCTGGGCAACTTCCTCCGCGATGTCATGCGATCGAACATGGACAGTTTCCGGGTGTTCGGGCCGGACGAGAACACCTCCAACAAACTCGATGCAATTTATCAGGTTTCGAAAAAGTTCTGGATTGCTGAATTCTTCCCCGAGGACAGCAATGGCACCGAACTCGCTTCGGACGGGCGCGTGATCGAAATGCTCAGCGAGCACACGATGGAAGGCATGCTCGAGGGCTACTTGCTTACCGGCCGAAACGGGTTTCTCTCGTCCTACGAAGCGTTCGTCCACGTCATCGACTCCATGTTTAATCAGCATGCGAAATGGTTGTCCATCTGCAACCAGTTATCGTGGCGCCGCAAGATCGCGTCGCTGAATCTTCTCATTACATCAACGGTGTGGCGCCAGGATCATAATGGCTTTACACATCAGGACCCAGGGTTCCTGGACGTAGTACTCAACAAGAGTGCGGCTGTGACCCGCATCTATCTGCCACCCGATGTCAACTGTCTGCTGTCGGTAGCGGATCACTGCCTGCGCTCGGAGAACTACATCAACGTCATTGTCTCCGACAAGCAGCGTCATCTGCAGTTCTTGGACATCGACGCGGCCATCACCCACTGCACCAAAGGCATCGGCATTTGGAAATGGGCCAGCAACGATGAAGGCAGCGACCCGGATGTTGTTTTCGCCGCGGCGGGCGATATCCCGACGCAGGAAGCGCTGGCGGCAACCGTATTGCTCCGCGAGAAATTCCCCGATCTGAAGATCCGATTCGTCAACGTTGTCGACCTGTTCAAGCTGCAACCCAGCACGGAACATCCGCACGGCTTGACGGATTCGGACTTCGATTCTTTGTTTACGGCCGACAAGCCGATCATCTTCAACTTCCACGGCTATCCCTGGTTGATTCACCGCCTCGCCTATCGGCGCACCAACCACCGCAACCTGCATGTGCGGGGGTACAAAGAAAAAGGCAACATCAACACGCCCATGGAACTGGCCATTAACAACCAGACCGACAGGTTCAGTCTTGCCATTGACGCGATTGACCGCATCTCGGCGCTGCAGCGGAACGGCGCGCATGCCAAGGAGGAATTCCGCGACAGGCAGATTGCCTGCCGGCGCCACGCTTATGAGCACGGCATCGACAGCGCGGAGATCACCGGTTGGAGGTGGCCTTACGAGGCAAAATGAAGCCACGGACCCGGCGATCATTGCCATCACGCGCTGCTTCAGGTTGCGGCAGCGACATGGCCTGGATCAACACTTATTCACGAATCGAGGGAAACGATGAGATTTCTTTTGCCGTATGACAGGAAACGCATCCAGATCGAAATTGACGACCGAAATTTTGCCGGGTCGCTGGTTTCAAAAGTCGAGGAGTACAAACCCGGCTTGTCCCAGCATGAACTGGTGGAAGCCTCGCTGGATCATTCCATCGGTTCTCCAAAGTTGGAGGAGCTGGCAAAGGGCAAGAAGAACATTGTCATTATCAGCTCGGACCACACCCGTCCCGTGCCCTCCAAAATCATCACCCCCATCCTTCTGCGGCGAATTCGTTCAGCCCAACCGGACGCCAACATCAAGATCCTGGTGGCGACCGGTTTTCACCGCCCCTCGACGCACGAGGAACTGGTCGATAAATATGGAAAGGAGATCGTCGACAAGGAACAGATTGTCATGCACATCTCCACCGACGACTCCGCCATGGTTAAGGTGGGGACGCTTCCATCGGGCGGCGAGTGCATCGTCAACCGAGTCGCGGCTGAGGCTGACCTGCTGATCTCACAGGGCTTCATTGAGCCGCACTTGTTTGCCGGTTATTCCGGCGGCAGAAAGTCCGTGCTCCCCGGAATCTCTTCTTACAAGACGATTCTGGCGGATCACTGCAGCGAGTTCATCAGTTCTCCCTATGCCCGCCCTGGCATCCTGGAGAACAATCCCATCCACAAGGACATGCTGTACGCAGCCAAAGCCGCGGGATTGAGGTTCATCCTCAATGTCGTGCTGAACGGAGACCTGGAAATCATCGCCTCGTTTGCCGGCGACTTGGAAAAAGCACACGTCAAGGGCGCCGAGTTCCTTGCCTCGCTGGCCGAGGTGAAAAGGATCGATAGCGATATCACTGTTGTCACCAATAGCGGATATCCGATGGATCAGAACATCTACCAGGCGGTGAAGGGCATGGTTTCCGCCGAAGCCACCAACAAGGACGGCGGTGTGATCGTCATGGTGGCTGGCCTGTCGGACGGCTCGGGCGGCAAAGGCTTCTACAACAACCTTGCTCAATGCAAGACCCCCAGGGAACTCCTGGACCATCTGGCCAAGGTTGACCGCGCTCATACGGTACCGGACCAGTGGGAATCCCAGGTGCTCGCGCGCATTCTCGATCGTCACCACGTCATCATCGTCTCCGACATGGTGGATCCCGTGATGGTCAGGAACATGCACATGGAACCTGTCAAGACCTTTGACGAGGCAATGAATCGCGCCTATGAACTCCAGGGCAAAGACGCCAGGATCACGGTGATTCCCGAGGGATTGGCTGTAGTCGTGCGGTAGCACAAGGATCAAAGACTGAAGGCTAGGAGCAATAAGGAGGAATCATGAATACGAAGGGATGGAGCCGACGTGAAGTACTCACTGGCGCTGTTGGAGCAGCAGCGAGTGTGGCGATCCTGGGTGCGACAGGCGCCTCGTGCACCGCAGCCTTCGCGAAAACCACTCAACAGGAGCCTGCGGACAGCTCAACTGCTTCCGGGGAACAAGCGCGGTCCTCTCTGGGGACCACACCGGCCAGGAACGCCAAGCTGTACAAGCCGGGAGATACCGTGCCCACCTCTGGCGCCTACGAGGCAATTCACGACAAGCTGGATGGAAACGATCACGCTCAACCTCATCCGGTCATAGCCGTCTCTGGCAAGCGATTCCCTCCCTGCCGCGTTTGTATGGGGCAGGCGAGATTCCGTCTGCTTCTAGCCGCAGACTTTGTGGATGCGGACAACCATTTCAAGTCTTGACTCAGCAAGTCCAAACGAGCTGAGGCGTTCTCGGGGAATTCAGTATGCGTGCCAAAGTGATTCTTTGTTTGATGTTTGCTGTGGCGATGGCCGATCCTGGCGCGTCCAGAGCTAGGGCAGCGGGTCCGGTGCCGGGCGTTCCCAGCGCTGCCGCTTCCGCGGGCGCAAGTTCTGACGGCAAGTCTCCAACATATGACCCCAGTGCGAAACTGGGTCCGGCGCTTCCAGAAGACATCAATTTGCTCGGCGCCTCCTTTCGGTCAAATGCGCTCACCGAATGGGCAGCCGAACATCAGCTCCGCTTCTTCGGCTGGGCGAACGGCGGCTACACCCAGGCTTCGACCGGAGAGGGAGCGCTCGCCATCGAACCGCGCGCCAACCGCTTCGGCGACGGATGGGAGCTCAACCAGGCGGCGTTTGTGCTGGAGAAAACTCTTGTCCTCGAAGCGTGGTCGTGGGGTTTCCGCGCCGAGTTTTATATGGGTGGGGATGCCGCGCTGCTCCACCCGCTCAATGGCATCGGTCCTTCACAGACGCCGCGTTTCGGCTACGACTTTCGTCAGGCGTTCTTTTCCATCCATGCCCCGATTTTGACCGAAGGGGGCGTCGACTTGAAGCTTGGCCGCCAATACACGCCGCTGGGCTATGAAACCACGATGGCTCCCTACCGCCCGTTGTATTCGCAAGCTTACGCCTGGCTCTATTCGCAGAACGGAGCGACGACCGGCGCCATCGCGACCTTCCACGTCGATCCCAGGCTCGACGTGATCGCGGGATCGACGCTTGGCGTCAATGCGCTCTTTGACTGGCGCGGACGCGCGCCCTGCTATATCGTTCGTGGCGTCTATTGGCTTCAGAATGACAGGCGAACCAAACTTGTCGGAACGTTTTACACGGGCCCGCAACCGATTGCCGCCGCGAGCGGACATATTGGGCAATGGCAGAACGAGGTAGAGTTGCAGGCCGTTCACAATGTGAATCGCCGGCTGACCCTTGTTTCGGAGACGAACTTTGGTTTCGACAAACGGGACCCCGCGAACAATTTCAATACTTCCTGGTGGTATGGAACCTCTGGATTCGGCATCGTCCACGTGCATCGGTTGCTGGATGTGAACACCCGCGCGGAATGGTTTGACGATGCCGATGGCTCCCGTACCGGCAAGAAGGCGAACTACGGCGAGATGACGGCCGGCTTGAACCTCATGCCGAAGCGGACCTTCAACCTCCGTCCGGAAGTTCGTTACGACCTTGCGAGCAATCCCGTGTTCGGCCCTGCCGGCACATCGAAGCTGCAGAGTCATCAATGGACTTTCGCCTTCGACGCAATGCTGAAGTTCTAACCCTGCAAACGGAACTTTCGATTGAAATGAGTCTTGCCTACCACAGCTTCTCAAAGGATTCGGCCGTGGAGCACATGGTTGCGTATTTCAGCGCCAATCTCCGCGCGGTCGCGGAGTTGGCTTTGCAGCCTGGATCAGAGCCGCCGGAAATGGCGATGAAACGCATCCGCTCACTCCGAACCCAGATTGACAACAATTTTCAGAATGTCATGGCCCAGTCCGATGCGGTCGCGCTCGAGTTCGGGATGAAACGCGCGGAAGCCATGGCCAATCGAGCGCTCATCAAGAGCTGGCAGCCACAACTCCAGACCATTTACCTTGAACAAGTCGCCCTCATGCAGCATCGAGTGTTCGGCGCCGAGGAACACCTGCCTCCTGCGGTGCAGACCGCGCAGCGCCGGTTCAATGAGGCCTGCTCCTCTCTACTGATGCAAATGGCCGATCAAGTCGATGGAAAGCTCCCCGCTCATTGGGCCGATCTCGACGTACCGCTGTCGGACCTTTCGCACATTGTTGAAGAGAACTCTTCGCAGCGCGCCGGCCTCGTCGCAGCCCAGGGACTGGAGAGGTTGTCCATGCAGATACGCGATCTGCTGATGGAAATGTCCCGGGAGATCGTGAAGTTCGGGTCCATGAACCCCTCGCCATGAGACTCGTGTAACTCCATCTCCTAGTCGGGAGCTTCAGAGCTTCTGCCGCGTATACAACGGCCTCAGACGGTCTGAGAGCTGTGGTGCGGCGCTCACGCTGATCCGAATCCGGCTGGCGCAATCAAGAGCGATGAAACAACGCGAGGCAGGTTTATCGCCGACTTCGCGACCGGGGTTGAATGAATTCCAGTTCGTCATTGGTGACGAACCTGCATCAACAATTTCGACACCTCAACACTTCTATTCCACAGGCGGTCCCGTCCATCCTCTTGATCGATAAGGATTTACCGCATCGGTCTACTTTGGCATCGTCTTTGCAAAGCCAGAGAGTGGGGTTATGCAGTACAGCGATCAGACCATATTGACGCTGCCGCGGCAGGTGACTCAATAACGGCACTTACTCCGAGTGCCGGGTTCGCTGAGGCTTCTCCATCTCGTTTTGATTCAGCGGATCGGCCGGTTTTCAATCTGGGCACCGAAATGCAATTGCCAAGGTGGGCTACGACTCACCCTGGATATGAAAGACAAGGCAGGGCTGTCGACGTTGCCCGGGGGGTGAGGATCTGCCGCCAGGAAAGACCCACGTGTTGCGGAAGCCAATATGGATGAGTCCGGAATGCCTGAACATCCGAGCTGAATCCTGTTTTCGAAACAGTCACGAATAGGTGAAAGGGACTAATAAGATGAACTTCTCCTCTGCTCCAAGAATCACCAGGAGCGCAATCCGATCTCTTGCAGTCATCAGTGCTTGCGTCAGCCTGCTCGCCGGATGCAGTCGCGATGCAAAGATTGCAGCGGATCAGCCCGTTCCCGTGCAACTCCGCGCACCTCATAGCCTCCATGAACCGGCGTCCGTGTCGGCAAGCGGTTCGGTGGAGGCCAATGTCACGGCGTTGACCGCGTTCCAGGTCGGAGGCCGTGTGGCGCGCGTGCTTGCCGAAGAAGGGCAGTTCGTTAAGCAAGGTCAAACTCTGGCGCAGCTCGATTGCGCCGACTATCGCAATAGCTATGACACCGCTGTTGGCGAGGCTGCAGCGGCTGAAGCCAACTCGTTGCAGGCGAAGAACGGTCCGCGTGCTCAGGAACTTGAGGAGGCGCGCGTCGATTTCGAGCACGCCCAGGACGAGTACAAGCGCATGAAGTATCTCTACGATCACCAGAGCCTCGCTGCCAACGACTTCCACAAGTTCGAGACCGCCTATCTGGAATCGCAGCAACGTTACGACATGGCTCGCGAGGGCACGCGGTTTGAGGAGAAGGACGCTACGTCCAGCCAGGCGCATGCGGCCGATGCCCAGTTGAGCGAAGCAAAAAAACATTTGGCCGATTGTCAGCTCAGGGCGCCGATCAGCGGCTTCGTGGGCATGCGGCATGTGGATGTGGGCGATACCGTGGCGCCCGGTACTCCGGTTTTCTCCGTATTGGACCTCGATCCAGTGAAGGTGCGCGTCGGAATCCCCGAAGCGGAGATCGGGAAGGTACACGAAGGTGCACGCGCCCTGGTCACCATACCGTCGCTCGATAATCGGCAGTTCGAGGGCAAGGTCGAGGCGGTCGGTTATTCGGCCGATTCAGTTTCGCGCACGTTCACAACCAAGATTGCCATTCCCAATCCCACCCACGTTCTGCGCGCGGGCATGATCAGCGAATCGCGCGTCTACGATTCCGTGATGGTCGACGTGCTTACGGTTCCCGCCATTGCCGTGGTTCGTGATCTTCGTGGCCTCCCTCTCGTCTACGTCTACGACAATACTCGACAACGTGTGTTCGCCCGGAGCGTGGAAGTTGGTTACCTGATTGGCGATGAGGTCGAGATCAAAAGCGGCTTGAGACCGGATGATCAGATCGTGGTTGCCGGCCAGCAGAATGTGCACGAAGGATCTCTGGTTCGCGTTTTCGGAGGCACCCAATGAATCCCGTTCGTGCATCGCTGCGCTACCCCCAGGTGACGCTCGTTCTCACCGCCATGCTCTTTGTCGGCGGTGTTGTGCAGTTTCTGACCATGCCGCGCCGCGAAGATCCCAAGATCACCATCCGCACCGGCCTGGTGATTGCGGAATATCCGGGCGCCACCGCGGAAGAAGTCGAAAGTCAGGTCACGCACAAGATCGAAGAGCGCCTGTTCCGGTTTGAGGAGGTGCGCCGGGAAAAGACCTACTCCACATCCCGCAACGGACTCGTCATCATCAACGTGGAGTTGAACAAGTCGGTGAAGAATTCCGACGAGTTCTGGTCCAAGCTTCGCCTCGACATGGCGCAGTTGAAACAGACCGATCTCCCGTCGGGCGTGCGCGGCCCGATCGTAGACTCCGATTTCGGCGATACGGTCGCCGCCCTGATTGCAGTCAGGGGCGGGCATTACGGATATCGCGAGCTGAAGGACTATGCGGAGCGTGTCGAAAGTGCGATCCGCACCATTCCCGCCGCGTCAAAGATCAAGCGTATTGGCGATCAGAAGGAATCGATCGAGGTCACGGGAAATCTGGAGCGGCTCTCGCAGTATGGAGTGGACCCACAGAAAGTCGAGGAGGCTTTGCAGGGCCGCAACACCATCCAGTTTGGCGGCCGCGTTCCCAGCGGAGACAGCAAACTTCCCATCGAAGCGAATGGCCCATTCCAGACCGAAGACCAGATTCGGCACATCATGGTCGATGTGTCGCCCAGCGGACAGCCCATCTACCTGGGCGATCTTGCCGATGTGAAGCGCGTCTACAAGGACCCGACCGAGTATGTGCGCACGGACGGCGAACCAACCATCCTGCTTTCTGTCGAGATGCACGAGGGAAACAACATTGTGGAGTTCGGCAAGAAGCTGCACGAAACCCTGGCACAGGTGCAAACCACTTTACCGCCTGATGTGCAGTTGGAGTTCGTCGCCGACCAACCGCGTGTCGTCTCTGAGCGTGTCAGTGATTTTACTCGTGAATTCGGGATTGCAATTATCTCCGTCATTCTCGTGACCTTAGTGCTCCTGCCCATGCGCGTCGCGCTGGTCTCCGCTGTCGCCATTCCGGTCACAGTGTCGGTCACCTTTGGCATGCTCAATGCGGCGGGAATCGAACTCCACCAGGTCTCGATTGCCGGGCTGATCGTCGTCCTTGGCATGGTTGTCGACGACGCCATTGTGATCGCCGACAACTATGTCGAATTGCTGGATCACGGGGTTCCTATTTCTGACGCCTGCTGGAGATGCGCGTCGGAGATGGCCGTGCCGGTGCTCGCCGCGACCCTGACCATCATTTCATCCTTTCTGCCTCTGCTTCTGCTCACCGGAGCGTGCGGAGAGTTCATCCGTGCTCTGCCCATCGCCGTCGCGGTTGCTTTGAGCGTCTCTTTCGTGGTCGCCATGATGTTGACCCCGATGATCAACGGTTTCTTCATCAAGAAGGGACTGCATGATCCGTCTGCCGGGCAAAAGGTTCAGAAACCAACAGCGCTGGACTACATGCAGCGCTATTACAACCGCATCATCGCGTGGGCGATGCAGCACCGGAAGAAGGTATTGGTTGCGGCGGTCATCACTTTTGTCGCTGGCATCGGGATTCTGTCTCTTGTCCGCAAGCAATTCTTTCCCCTAGCAGAACGCGACCAGTTCATCCTGGACGTCTGGCTGCCTGAAGGTTCGCGCATCGAAGCGACCGATGCGGCGGTGCGCCGCATTGAAGATGCCCTGCGCAAAGAGAAGGAGGTTCGCAGTTATGCGAGCTTTCTGGGCTCCAGCTTTCCGCGCTTTTATTACAACGTCAACCCGGTGCCGACGGCATCCAATTTCGCGCAGATTCTGGTCAACACACGCACCGTTAAGGGAACGCCCAAGCTGGTAGAGCAGCTGCGCGAGCAGTTGCCGTCCGTTGCGCCGGAAGCCAAGGTGTTCATCAAGGAACTGCAACAGGGCGACGTGATGGAGGCGCCTGTCGAGGTGCGCATCGTGGGCGACGACCTGACCACGATACGGTCGATCGGCGATCAGGTCCAGAACATCCTCAATCACACGCCGGGCGCGATCTACGTCCACACCGATTGGCATGAAGACCAGATGCTGGCCGGAGTCGACCTGGACCAGGAGGTCGCGAATCGGCTGGGATTCACCAATACCACCATCGCAAACGAACTCGCCAGGAGTTTCGAAGGCGAGACGGTTTCAACATACTGGGAGGGCGATCGCGATGTAGACATCGATCTTCGTCTCGATTCGCCACAACGCCAGACGTTCCAGAATGTTTCGGACACTTACCTGCTTTCGCCGATAACAGGCGCGCGGGTTCCGGTGAATGCGATGGCTTCGCTTGCGCCGGAGTGGCATCCCGGAAGGATCGTGCGCCGTAACGGTGTCCGCACCCTGACGGTACGCGCCTTCCCCAGTCAGGGAAGGCTCGCCAGCCAGGTTCTGGCCGATGCGCAAAAACAGATCAAGAACCTGCAGTTGCCGGCGGGCTATCGCATCGAGTATGGCGGCGAGGATGAAAACCAGCGAGAGACGTTTGGCGAGATGCGGAATGCGCTGGGAATCAGCCTGATCCTGATCTTCCTGATCCTGTTGTTGCAGTTCCGCACTCTGGCAGATGCCCTGATCGTCATGGCCGCGTTCCCTCTGGCCTTGCCCGGGGCTGCTTTTGGCCTGTTCATCACCCACAACCCATTCGGCTTCACCGCGTTCATCGGGGTCATCAGCCTGGGCGGACTGGTGGTGCGCAATTCCATCATCCTGGTCGACTACGTCCATGAACGCATGAAGCAAGGAGTGCCATTGGAGGAAGCGACTCTTGAAGCCGGAGAGCGGAGGCTGCGCCCGATCTTTCTCACCACCATGGCAGCCGCGGTCGGTGTCACTCCCATGATCCTCTCAGGCTCCAGCATGTGGTCGCCGTTGGCCAGTGTGATCGCCTTCGGCCTGCTCGGTTCCATGTTCTTTACGCTGGTCGTGATTCCGGTGCTGTTCGTGGTCGTACAGCAGAAGAAATTCTCGAAACCCGAGAAGAAACTCTCAAAGACTGCAGTTTCTGCGGCTCCCGTGGCTGTTGCCGTGGTACTGCTTGCTCTGCTGGCAGCTTCTAGCCAGGCGCAGACCGCGGCAATTTCCGCTCCGGCGCAGACAACGGTCACGCTCGAAGAAGCCCTGCAAATGGCCATGAACAAGAACTCGACGGTGAGGATAGCCGAACAGAAGGTGAAAGAGGCAGACGGCAAAGTGATTCAGGCAAGAGCGAATTACTTTCCGGATGCAATCAATCAGACCAATGCGTTTCACAGCAATCAGGCGGATTTTATGACGATTCCGGCAGGAGCCCTGGGTACATACGGCGCCACCGGGCCGCTCCCAGGCAAGAACGTGAATATCCAGGAGGGCAAGCAGGATTTCGAGATCACCCAGACAACCGTGTCGCAACCGGTCACGCAGATGTTCAAGATCCATGCTGGCGTAAGCGCTGCCGAGGCCGACGCCCGGATGGCGCACAGCGATCTCGACCGCGCGCGCAACGAAGTCTCGCTCAACGTGAAGAGGCTCTACTACGGGCTCCTGTCTGCTGAGCAGCGCAAACACGCAGCCGAGTTGCGAATTCAGGCCGGAGAGGCGCGTTTGAGGGAGGCGCAAGACGCTGCCCAAAGCGGAGTTGTGCTGCAGGTGCAGGTTCTTGAGAGCCAGGCCCAGATTGCGGAATCGCGGCATGCGCTCGGCTCCATCAACGACCAGATTGCCGACATGACGAACTCGTTCAACGATCTGGTGGGCCTGCCGCTGCCAACCCAAACCGAGCTCATCGAACCTGCCGAAGACTCGCAAAGTGGAAGCGCGGCGAATGCCGAGATCGCCGCTCCGGAGGCCGAGGCTCTGGAGCTCAATCCGGAACTCCTTTCGGCAAAGCAATCGTTAAAGAAAGCGCATGCGGGGCTGAACGCGGCGCGTGCCGCATACATCCCCGATCTGTCGCTTGTTCTGCAACACACCTATCAGAACGGCTCGCCGCTGCTACCCGATAATTCCTACGCAGTCGGCGCGCACGTGGACTGGACCGTCACCGAGTTCGGCAGGCGTTTTGGCAAGGTGCGCGAGAGCAAGGCCCAGGTTGCCGAAGCAGAAGAGAACCTGCATGCGACTGAAAACAAGGTGCGCATGGATGTGGAGTCGGAGGTCCGAAAGGTCAACCGCTCCGAAACCGGGTTGGAAGCGGCTCGCGAAGACGTTGCCGCACGGACTGAGATTGTCCGCATCACCAACAATCAGGTGATTACGAAGACAGCAACCGAATCCTCTCTCAAAGATGCGCAGGCGAAATTGGCCGATGCAAGGGCACAGCTCTTCGACGCTGAAAGAGACCGCGTCGTCGCCCAGGCAGAACTCGTGCGCACGGAAGGCCACCAGTGAATGCCATTGTTCAATTCGTTCTAGAGCATGGCTATGCCATGCTCTTCGCTGCGCTCTTTGCGCACCAGATTGGGTTCCCCATACCGGGACCTCTGTTTCTGGTGGCGGCCGGGGCGCTCGCGGCGGCCGGCAAGTTGGGCGTCCTCCCCACAATCGGTCTCACCATCGTTGCTTGTGTATTGGCTGACCTCGTCTGGTACGAGGCGGGTCGCCGGGGCGGTGACAAGGTGTTGCACTTCATGCATCGATTCACGCGCGACCCTGACTTCCACGATCGCAGGGCAAAGAGGATCTTTGCCCGGTATGGGCCGCCCATTCTGCTGGTGGCCAAGTTCATCCCAGGGCTGGACGCGGTAACGCCGCCTCTGGCAGGGACATCGCGCACCAGCCGAGTCCGCTTCGTCGCCTTCGATGCGGTTGGCGCCGGTCTCTATGCAAGCGTTTATGGGGGACTCGGCTATCTCTTCAGCAACGATCTGGACCGCGCGGCTGCCTATGTGTCGCGAGCGGGAACGCTTTTGGTAGGTCTTGCATTGGTGGGAATCTGCATTTTTATCGCCCACTACAAGCTGGTTCAGCAGCATCACCTCCACGTCAAATCTCGACTTGTGCAAATCGCACCAGCCGATCCGATGGATTGTGGAGACTCCGTTGACATGCCCCCCGGGGTCGTTGGAGGACAGGAACATGGCGACTAACGCGACAGCGAAAGGGTGTAACAGGGCGCGTTGTCAGGCTTGTGATGCGGAGCTTCGGAAGCTGGCGAGCAACGCCGATTGAAGTCCGATTTGAACCGAGAATAATGATGCGATTCACAAAGGAAGGGCTCGTCCCGCGAGGTTTAAACCAACACTAAGATCTATTCCAGCGAGACAGCCGCCAGCTCAACAGAGAGGAAATGCAATGAGAGTTACGAAATGCTTGACACTCTTACCAGTTGTTTTGCTCATGATCGCTTGCGCCTACGGCCAGGATGTTCATTACAACTATGACCGTGGCACAAACTTTTCTAACTACAAAACCTACCAGTGGGTCGATGCCCCGACCGATGCGCCAAGCGTCCCCACCGGCGAGCAAAATCTGTCCCGCGTCCTGCCACCCCCACCGCCTGGTTTTCCCCCTATCCCAGGCGGTTTGCCAAACGTCCCGGGCAGCGCGCCAACCGTTCGGGGCAGTGGGACAGAGGATCAGTTGCTCGACCAGGACATTAAGCGTGCAGTCGACGCACAGCTCGTACAAAAAGGTCTCATGAGAGTGGAGAAAAACGGGGACCTTCAGGTCAGCTACCAGGCCGCGCTCCATAACGAAGTGGGCGTGAATCTGTTCGGCTCGGCCTGGGGTGGCAGAGGATCAGGCTTCTGGGACGGTTCTGTCCAGGGGCAGACTTCCACCATTCCCATCGGGACGCTCGTGGTGGGCCTCTACGACCCCGCAAGAAAGCAATTGATCTGGCGCGGAGATGCCACCAAGACCATCGACCTCAAGAAGGACCCGGACAAGAATTACAAGAACCTGGAAAAGGTCATGGAGAAGCTTTTCAAGAATTACCCGCCTGAGCACAAGAAGTAGGGCGCGAGGGACGTAGGAATTGGCAATGCGCCTACTGGCGTAAACCCGCCGGCTGAGATGCACGGCGGTTCCGCACGAAGGAGTAGCAATGGACTCACATTTCTGGGACGTATATCGAGACGTTCGGGCTCTGATCCAAAGGCCGGAGGAAGCGCTCTATATTCTTCACACATCGATTGGAGCGATTTCGGTCCGCAGATTTGTCTATCGCGGCGAGGCGGGTTTTGTCTTCCTGCAGGGCATCGACGAGAGTGGAAAAGACCGTATCCTGGGCTTTTCTGAACAACAGCTTTCCACATTTCCCTTCGAGATTCGGATGAAGTCAACCGATAAGAATAGCCACATGATGTTCAACCCGCATGTAGCTGAGAGTTTCTCCGAGACTTAGCGAATGCAAAGGTGAGGAGGTCCATGATAAGTCTCAACTTCAGGATTTTGGCTTGCGGCATTGGACCAGGAATGATTCTGCCGGCGACTGCCGTTGCTCAAGCACGCCTGGCGGGGAAAGGCCTTCCATCGGACTTGCTCTGAGTGGGGGACAGTGCTCTCGGATTGGCGCACATCGGAGCCCTTCGTTATTTTTATCTACACCTGTGTCTCAAGCCAGGGGTTCAGTCCAGACGAGATCGATTGTGGGTTCGCTCATCGAAACTTAGAGCAAGACACAACACAGACGGCAGGCTGTTGCCGGCGACTCGGCGTTGTTGAAGTGAGAATTCGCTCCTGTCGATGCCCTACTTACGAGATCAGTGCCGTCTTTCACCCCCGATGGAAGTTTGGCGACGCACAACCCTAAGTTTGTTTAGGTTGTTCACGCGCCGGCAGGCCGCGCGGCCGGCCGGCGCGCTCAACTAGAAGGTAAACTTGACGCCCAACTGAATCACTCGCTGGGATCCTTGCGCTCCCAGAATCTTGCCGTTGTTGTCAGAAGCCAGGTTCGCTGTGGGAGCCGCCAGGCTGACCATATTGAAGACGTTTGTCGCTTCGCCGCGAAGTTGCAGGGCATAACGATCCACCGAGATGGTTCGATACAGTCCGAGATCGATGTCCTTATATCCGAAAGCGCGAAGAAAGTCACGACCAACATCTCCGTCGGCTCCATCCGGCCCAATTCCTCCTGGCTGACCGGGGCCATTCGGAATGAATGCGGCAGTATTGAACCATTCCGCTGCTGCTGTCTGACGGCTCCGGTGCGGATCCAGGAACGGATCAGCTCCAGCAACACCATTAGGGCGATCCGTGGTGTAGCCATCGCAGTTCTTATCCGAGCCAGTCAGAATGTTAACTGGCAAACCGCTCTTCAGCGTCACGATCGGAGCAATCGTCCAACCATTTAGTATTTGTCGAGACAAGGCACTGCCGCCGTTGTAGTAGGATAGGTTCCACACTCCGCCGATCACCGCAAAATGACGTTGATCGTAGTCGGTCGGGCCTCTCTCTCCCCACAACATGTCATTGTCCTGTGCTACTGTCAGTGCGCCGACTCCACCTGTCCAGAGGGCATGACTCAGAACATAAACACCATTCAACGAGAAGTTCTTGCTAACGGTCTTTTGTGCTGATACCTGCAAGGAGTGGTAAGAGGAATCGTCATTTTGGTTCCAGCCTCTTTGGTCAATTTTCTTGCATGGGAAAATCACAAATCGAGTAAGGTTTCTCACCCTTCGCCTTGCTTTGCTCTGGACTTCCCCCTGTCGAAGGTCGTGATTGTTGAACGCAGAGAAGTCTTGTTCTTGAAAAGAGTGAGTGTCAACGTTCCGAACGGTTAGGTGCCGGATTGGGCCGCAACAACCTGATAGCTAATAACTTTCGTCGCCGGCAGCTTATACTTCAGGAAGAAAGGCTAATCGCATTTCAACCTCGAACGCGACTGTCTTCAAGCTTTGCGCTGGAGCTGCCATGAGCGATGCCTCACGTACACGGAATATCGAGAACCTGGCTGACCAATTGATCGAACTCTACTTGGCGCAGGCCGCCGAACTGCGCGAGTATGCCCAATCCAGAGCGGCAGGGGAGGGCACTATACACCTGGAGCGCTCCCTTCGCCACCGGGAAATTCTGCGGGCGGATCTTTACCGCCAGTTTGAGCAAGCGGCCTTCCCTGTATCCCCAGTTCCAGACCGCGCTGACCAAACTTAAATTGGAGAGCGAAGGATTGCGGCGGGGGTGTCGTGAAAACCTCGGGGCGGGTTTTGGTGAACTGCCGGCTCCGATACCATCCGCCACTCATCTCATCAAATCCTTAACTTGGCGTACTGATCCTCCGTGAGGCTTAGGAACACGCCGCCAAGTCCAATGACGATTGTCTGGTCCAACGCCTGCCGACTATCAAGATTCGATATCCTGCAACCCCGCTGCACGCTGTACCACCTTGTCCGCTGACGCGTGCACGAGGCGAAACCCATCTAAACGACGAAGAGGTTGAGGAAGAAGTGTCCGGGAAAGTGCTTCAAGATGGGGTAAGTCTTGGCTTTTTGGTCCAGGCAGGGGGAATTGTTGACGCGGCGTGAATTCAGCGGTAGATTGATTGCGTACGGGGAAGGAGGACTGTCCAAAAGATGCAGAGAGACTCATTCAGCTTTACAGCACACGAGGTGATTGAAGCCTAGGGCATTGCGTTCCAGACCCCAAGGTAGCCTCTGCAGAGATGATTTGACTGCACGGGACGCTACTACATCCTTTCACGTAGAGATGCATCCCTCGACCCGATGTGCAGGGTGGGCGATTCTTCCAATGGAGCGACGACTCTGTCGCCCAAGGAGCCCGGTCTACCGGGTAGCGCCAACGAGCGATCGCGGCTTGGGAGCATGAGTGAAAATGATCGGGCACTCGCGGCGGCGCGATGGCCTTAGTTCAACACCACAATTCAAGGCGACGGCCTAGGCAATACGCCCAGGCCGTCGTCGTTTGGTAGAACGAATGCTGTGGGCTTCAGGAGACAATGAGTATAAGGAAGACGCGCGGTGAGTCCAGCATTGTCTGTCCAGATTTGTAATTCCCGCCACTTCTAGGAGAGGAAGAGGTTGAAGGGCCAGATGGTCAGCCGTATGTTTGAGAATCGGGCATGGAGTCTCCCCCTCCAGGTTGGCTTGGTGTTGGTTTTTTCGATGTCCGGCTGCAAGCATGCTTCGCAACCGCCTGCAAACGCGAACGCGAATGGCGCCAATGGGTCCAGGAGTGTCACCACACCAGAATCTGCCGGTGATAGCCGGCTCGGACGGCAAAGGTCGCGGCGTGGCCGCGCAGACAAGCAGGCGGCGCCAGGTGCGTATGCTTTCTATTTGCTGAATCTTTCCTGGTCTCCGGAATTCTGTGCGACGCATGGGGGCAGTCTGGAGTGTGGGCGCGGTTTGGGGTTTGTTGTCCACGGATTGTGGCCGCAAGATGTGAGTGGCGACTATCCGGAGGATTGTAGTGACGTACCAGGCCCAGCCAATCCGCAGGCATACACCGACATCATTCCAACCGTAAGCTTGATCGAGCATGAGTGGGAGACGCACGGCACCTGTTCAGGGCTGACGCCGGATGCCTATTTCGCGGCCATCAGGAGGGCGTTTGCAGGGCTGAAGATTCCTGCAGACATCGGTGCGGGTGGTGATCCCGGCGGGGTTGCCCCCGCACAATTGCTGGGGCGCTTCGCGAGGGCGAATCCAGGGTATCCGGAAGGAAGCATCGCGCTAAGCTGCGGGAATAATCGGCTGACGGCGATTGAAGTGTGCCTGACCAAAGATTTGCAGCCGGAGAGTTGCCAGGGTGTGCGGTCGTGCCGGGCGAATGTGATCAAGGTGACTCCACAATAGGATCTAAACCGTTCTGCACTGCAAGGTTGCAATCGTAAAATTCGTCTCTTCATCAACACCAAGGACAGGTGCGCAGTGGATTTGCTCAGTGTCGCGCCACTCCCGAAAAAGAACAGATGTCAAGACAATTCTCACTACTTAAACGCTTTAGTATTGACTTTCGCCGCAAACCCACGAAAGTATGGCGGCGCAAACTCCTGTGAGCCGCTTCCCGAAGCCGCACCGTCTGGCGTTATGTGCAGGATTTCCTGCGAGATACTGAAATTCGACATCTCCAGACACTAAAGCGTTTAATTACTGAATTTAGTAGCCGGCTACGCCATCGGCCTGGCTTGCCGGCAGGCCCTTTCCCTTTCGGGAATCAGGATGTGTCGGACCGATATCTCTAGCTCAGAATGCCTCGGATCGACACCTCTCTACGGCCGTCTGTGGGAGGCGGCACCAGGTTGCCCTCAACCGGCACGCCATCGACGGTGAGTGCAACGTGGTTTCCGCTGCCTTTCCGCTCAATGGCAATCTGGTAGACCACTCCGCGAAAGATACGCGTAGCGGTAAAGCCAGGCCAATTGCTGGGAATCACAGGAGCGATCTCAAGTCCATCGAAAGTGGTGCGCACGCCGAGGATCCACTGCACGATTGCATGGTAGTTCCATGCTGCCGTGCCCGTGAGCCAGGAATTCTTCGCCTCGCCGAATGTGGGTGCGTCTTTGCCGGCGATCATCTGCGCGTAGACATAAGGCTCGCATCGGTGTACCTCGCTGATCTCTTCGCGCACCGAAGGATTGATCCGCCTGTAGTAGTCGAAGGCCTGGTCGCCATGACCCAGGCGTGTCTCCGCGATCATGACCCACGGATTAACGTGACAGAACACGCCTGCGTTTTCCTTGTATCCCGGCGGATAGGAAGAGATCTCGCCGAGCTGCAGGTAGTAACGGGAGTAAGCCGGCTGATGTACGACGATGCCGTGGCTGGTAGCCAGGTATTTGCGAACCGCGGCCAGGGCGCTCTCTGCCTTGCCGTCCTCGAGACCGATGCCGGCAAGAACACAAAAGCTGTTCGATTCGATGAAAATCCGGCCTTCCGTGCATTCTTTCGAGCCGATCTTGACCCCTGCATCGTCGTACGCACGCAGGAACCACTCACCGTCCCACCCGTGCTGGCAAGTGGCCTGTTCCATCTTGAGGGCCTCGGCGAGATACAACGAGGCATCCTTGGCGAGTCCGCGGCGGCTGGCAATCTTGGCCAACTCGCGTCCCGCATACACGAATAAGCCCGCAATGAAGACAGACTCGGCCACCTTGCCGTCTTTGTTCGTGGTGGTTTGGAAGGACTGGCCAGGCGTGTCGGAGAAACAGTTCAGGTTGAGGCAGTCGTTCCAATCGGCACGGCCGATCAGCGGCAAACCATGCGGCCCAAGACGATCCAGAGCGTAGAGAAAACTGCGCTGCAGATGGTCGTAGAGCGGCGCCTCGGAGCCTGGCTCGTTGTCGTAACACACGGGCTCATCAAGGATGCTCCAGTCGCCTGTTTCTTTCAAATAAGCCGAAACGGCCACAATAAGCCAGTGTGGATCGTCGTTGAAACCACTACCGATGTCGTTGTTTCCACGCTTGGTCAGTGGCTGGTACTGGTGATAGGCGCCGCCGCTTGGCAACTGCGTGGCCGCCAGGTCAAGAATACGCTGGCGTGCACGGCGTGGCGCCATGTGCACAAAACCAAGCAGGTCCTGGTTGGAGTCGCGGAAGCCGAGACCACGGCCGATACCCGACTCATAAAACGAAGCCGACCGCGACAGATTAAATGTCGCCATGCACTGGTAGGCGTTCCAGATATTCACCATGCGGTTGGTGTGGGGGTCGGGTGTCTCGACCTGGCAGATCGCCAGCAGCTTGTCCCAGTGCTCGCGCAGACGCTCGAATGCCGCATCAACCACGCGTCCATCGAGATACCTTGCGATCACTGGCTTGACCAGCTTCTTGTTGATGGTCTGCGAATCGGGAGGGTCGAATTTTTGGTCCACCGGGTTCTCATGGTAACCGAGGACAAAGATCAGCTGCCGGCTTTCCCCTGGGGCCAACTCGAAACTTACCTGGTGGGCGCCCATCGGCGACCAACCGTGAGCGATCGAGTTGGTGAGCTGGCCAGCCGCCACGGCAGCCGGGTCGTTCCAGCCGCGGTAGGGGCCAAGAAATGCGTCGCGGCTCGTGTCGAAGCCGGAGGTCAATTCCGAACAGGCGAAATAGGCAAAGTGGTTGCGGCGTTCGCGGTACTCAGTTTTGTGATAGATGACGCCGCCTTCAACCTCGACCTGACCGGTATTGAAGTTGCGCTGAAAGTTTGTGGCGTCGTCCTGGGCATCCCACAGGCAGAATTCGACGCTGCCGAAAACAGAAATTCGCGCCCTTTCCGGACGCAGGTTGGCGACCGTGAGCTGCCAGATTTCCAGGTTTTCATCGAGCGGGACAAAGTAGCGGGTATGCGCCTCGATGCCTTGATAGGCGGAGCCGATGATGGTGTAGCCAAGGCCGTGACGGCAAGAATAGTCGCGGAGATCGTGGCGCGTTGGTTGCCAGGAGGGTGACCAGAACCGGCCCGATTCGTTGTCGCGGATGTAGATGTAGCGGCCGCCGCAATCCATGGGCACGTTGTTGTACCGGTAGCGGGTAAGCCGCCGCAGCCGGGCATCGCGATAGAACGAATAACCGCCGGCGGTATTGGAGATGATGCCAAAGTATTCCTGACAACCCAGATAATTGATCCACGGCAATGGCGTATCGGGCCGCCTAATCACATACTCGCGATTTTGATCGTCGAAATACCCGAACTTCATGATGAATTCCCTTATAAAACCGCACCAGGATAACGGGAGCTGCGCGACAATCATACTACTTAAACGTTTTTGTGCAATATCTTTTCTTACTTTCCAAAGCCCGTTGGCATCAGTATACTGGATGCGCCTCAGCGGAAAGGGAACGTTGGCAACCTGGCAACGGCGACGCTCGAGCGCTGCCGAAGCCTGCCGAGGCATGAAGCACTAAAACGATTTTCTGGCAACCCCAGGCGCTGGCGCAGGGCGAAATGCGGGCACGGCACGTATCTCGTTCTCGAATCCGCCGTATCCTCATGCTGGCTGCACGGCTGTCTGAGCTTGCGCTGCGGGATTGCTGTTCCGCTGCGTCGATCTGCATTCGGGTTCTACCCGTCTTGCAGACGGACGGCGCCACGAAGCCAAGACGGTATTCCGCGTTACTCAGACAGAAACGAGTTCTTATGCGGAGCTCGGGGGATATATGCATCTGCACTTCCTGGATATCGCCATTATTGTGGCTTACCTGTTTGCCATATTGCTCATCGGCTACTGGGTCTCCCACTATGCCTCCCGCGATATGGCGGCCTATTTCCTGGGCGGCAACAAGCTGCCGTGGTATGTGCTGGGTCTGTCGAATGCCTCGGGCATGTTCGACATCAGCGGCTCCATGCTGCTGGTGTACTGGATGTTTGTGTACGGCCTGAAAAGCGTGTGGATTCCATGGCTTTGGCCGACTTTCAACCAGATCTTTCTGATGGTCTATCTCTCGGCCTGGCTGCGGCGTTCCAAGGTAATGACCGGCGCGGAGTGGATCAAAACGCGATTCGGAACCGGGCGTGGCGCGCAGTTGTCGCATCTGATCGTGGTCATCTATGCCTTTGTCAGCATCATCGGGTTCTTCAGCTACGGGTTCAAAGGCATCGGCAAATTTGCGGCGACGTTTCTGCCCTGGCATTTAACGCCCAATCAATATGCGCTGATCCTTATCTGCATAACGGCAATCTACGTGATCAAGGGCGGAATGATCAGCGTGGTCGTCACCGAGGTGGTTCAGTTCTGCGTGCTGACGATCGCTTCGCTTGCCGTGGGCGTCATTGCCATGATGAAAGTGGCTCCGGGGATGCTGCACAGAGTGACGCCCGAAGGCTGGGACAACGTGTTTTTCGGCTGGCACCTCAACCTCGACTGGTCGACGCTGATTCCGGCGGCGAGCGCCAAGATCGACCAGGATGGATATGGGCTCTTCGGGTTCTTCATCATGATGCTGTTCTTCAAGGGCGTGTTAATCTCGGCGGCCGGACCCGCGCCAAACTACGACATGCAACGCGTGCTCTCGTCCAGAAGCCCGCGCGAAGCCTCGATGATGAGCGCCTGGGTTAATGTTGTGCTCACGATTCCGCGCTACTTTCTTACCGCCGGGCTCACGGTGTTAGCAGCGGTGTTTTTCAGCGATCACATCCGCGCCATGGGAACCGGCATGGACTTTGAACTGGTGCTTCCCTACGCGCTGGGGCGCTTCGTTCCCGTGGGACTGCTTGGATTCCTGATTTCCGGGTTGCTGGCCGCCTTCATGGCGAACTTCGCGGCCACGGTGAATGCCGCGCCGCCGTACTTCGTCAACGACATCTACAAGCGTTACATCCGCCCCAACGCGGCGCCGAAAACCTATGTTCGACTCAGCTACATCAGTTCCTTTGCCGTGGTGGTCATCGGCGTCCTGATCGGCTGGAATGTGAACTCGGTCAACGGCGTGGTGCTGTGGATCGTGAGCGGCTTGTGGGCCGGCTACATGGCATCGAATGTGCTCAAGTGGTACTGGTGGCGCTTTAACGGCTACGGATACTTTTGGGGCATGGTGGCCGGCATCGCCTCGTCGATCTTCTTCGTGATCGACTCCAACACCACCAAACTGATTCACAACAACCCCTTCATCCACCACCTGCTCTCCACATATTCCATCAACGAAGAGGTGACAATCGTTTTCCCGCTGGTGCTCATCCTCTCGCTGGCTGGTTGTTTGGCCGGCACACTGCTCACCAAACCGGAGGACGACGAAGTACTCAAGGACTTCTACCGGCGGGTGCGGCCGTGGGGCCTGTGGGGACCCGTACTGAAGAAGGTTCTTGCCGAAGACCCTGGCTTTCAGCGCAATCGGGACTTCCCGCGCGACGTCCTGAACATTGCTGTCGGCATTGTTTGGCAGGTTGCGCTGGTCATCCTTCCTCTGTATGTCGTGATTTGGGAGTTCCAGCGCGCCGCAATCGCCCTCGCGGTGATTCTGGTGACTTCGCTGATCCTCAAGTTTACTTGGTACGATCATTTACATGAGCGGGAGGTGCAGGTTGCGCAACCTGCGCATTCCGCACACGCCTGAGGCGTGTGAAGACGGGGAAAATGGCGAAGCGGAGAAAATCGAAAACCGAGCCGGTACCGGGACAGCCTGTCAGCTTGCGGGTTTTGGGCGAATACCTTGACTTGTCGCCAGCCACCATCTCTCTGGTGCTCAATGATGCTCCTGGCGTTCGTGCCATTCCCCAAAGCACCCGGGAACGCGTAAGAGCGGCCGCGGCCAAATTCGACTACCGACCCAGCTTCTTTGCGCGCTCGCTGCGCAAGCGGCAAACGTACTCGATCGGTGTTCTGGTTCCGGAGCTGAACGACGCCTATACTACCCAGGTTCTGGCGGGCGTGGAAGAATTCCTCATTGATGAGGGCTACTTTTACCTGACCGCAAGCCACCGCCGCAAGCCCGACCTGATCGAAGAATATCCGCGCCTGCTCATGGATCGATCCGTTGAGGGCTTTATATTGATTGACACCGTGCTGAAGCACAGCCTGAAGCTGCCTGCCGTGGCCGTGGCGGGACATCGCGAGATCGAGGGCATCACCAACGTCCTGCTCGATCAGCGGCGCGCCGCAGAACTCACGTTGCGTCACCTCTACCAGCTCGGCCATCGCAACATCGCCTTCATGCGCGGCGGCAGCCATAGCTCGGACGCTGACGACCGTTGGAACTGTCTGCAGGCGGTGGCTGCAGAAATGAACATCGCGGTGCGGCCCGAATTGACCCTGCAACTCAAGTCGCGGGTTTCGACGCCGGAGTTGGGATATGAACCGGTTTGCGATTTGCTTAACCGCAAGGTCAGTTTCACCGCCCTAGTCTGCTACAACGACATTGCGGCCATTGGAGCGATCCGGGCCATTCGAGAAATCGGGCTGCACGTTCCCGATGACATTTCTGTGGTCGGCTTCGACGACATTCAGAGTGCAGCCTTCAACAACCCCAGCATTACGACCATACGCCAGCCGCTTTATCAGATGGGCACAACGGCTGCGCGCATTCTGCTGCAAAGGATTCGCAGGCAAATAGATATTCCCCGCCACTATACGGTTTTGCCGGAACTGGTGATTCGTGAGTCCACATGTCCGGTGAGCGAAAAGCCGGATCGTATCAAGTGAACCTGAGCGGTCCTTTCAACGCGTTTCAGGCACGCTTGTGGAAGGGTTCGGCGTTGACGATTCCGGAGTCTTCACGAATCGTCAGGATCTGATCGGCCTTCACATTGGTCAGCCGCGTCGCCTTGCCGCTCGGCCAGTGGATTTCAATCACATTCGCCTTCGTTGAGGCGCCCAAACCGAACGTGAGCACCAGTTCGCTGGAGGATAGGTAGCTCGATCCGCTGCGCAGCATCTGCTTCTGCGAGGTCGTGTCGGATTGCACCCAGACCACCGCGCCGATACCGTCGCGATTCGAACTGGTTCCGACCAGCTTGATGCGCAGAGCGTGGTTGGTGGCGCCTTCATTCAGGAAAAGCTGCGCCGGGCCGTGGTTCGAGGTGATCACGAGGTCAGGCGCCCCGTCGTTGTTGATGTCGCCGTATGCGGCGCCGCGGGCAACGCGAGGCGAGTCAAATGCCGAGCCCATCTGTGCGGCTTCGTCCACGAAACTTTTGCCGTCGATGTTGCGGTAGAGGTGCGGCGGTTCGGCGTAGTGGACCTGGTGCTGGATGGCTTCGATCGTGGGGTCAAGGTGGCCGTCGGCGATATAGATATCGGGCCAGCTGTCGAGGTCGTAGTCGAAAAAGAAGCAGCCGAATCCGAGCGTGAGCAGGCTGGTGCGGCCGATCGACGAGGTGGGCGCAACATCCACAAAGAGGCCATTCTGCTGGTTCTGGTAAAGGGCGATCATCTGGTTGGAGAAGTTGGTGATGAGCAGGCTGGGAAAACCGGAATGGTTGTAGTCCGCGGCGTCGATGCCCATGCCGGCGCGGGCCACGCCGTCCTCGCTGTAGGCGATGCCCTCGGGAATGCCTTTCTCGGTAAACGTACCGTTACGGTTGTTGATATAAAGCTTGTTTGGTTCGGTGTCATTGCTGACGGCAATGTCGGGCCAGCCGTCCTGGTTGGCGTCGAGAATTGCAATCCCCAGGCTCTTTGAGGTCGGGTCGTAGAGGCCCGCCTTCCTGGTCACATCGGTGAACGTTCCGTCGCCGTTGTTGTGCCATAGGCGAAGCGCGGCGCCATGGTACGACTCCGGCGTGCAGAACGATTTGTGGACCCCGTCCATGGTGCAGTACAAGTCCGTCTCAGGCGTCCACTGCACGTAGTTGGCGACCAGAAGATCGAGCCGGCCGTCGCGGTCGACATCGGCCCATGCGGCGCTGGTGCTGAGTTCCAGCGGCCCCCATAGTCCGGCTTTCTTTGTCACGTCTGTAAACGTGCCGTCACCGTTGTTGTGGAACAGGTGGCTTTGGCCGTAGGCGGTGACGAACAGGTCGTCGTAGCCGTCATTGTCGTAGTCGCCGACGGCGACTCCCAGCCCATACATGGGAATCGCGAGCCCGGCCTGTCTGGTTACGTCGGTGAAGGTTCCGTCGTGGTTGTTGCGGTAGAGGGCAGGGGTGGTGACACCGCCGGGATGGCCGGGCCAGTGCGTGCCATTGACGAAAAAGAGGTCCTGCCAGCCGTCGTTGTTGTAGTCAATGAAAGCCACGCCGGGGCCAAGCGTCTCGGGCAGATATTTTTTGCCAAATGAGCCGCTGTTGTGGACGAAGCGGATGCCCGCGGCTCGGGTAATGTCGGCAAAGCGAATGTGCTCGGGCGGATTTGCCGGCGACTCGGATGGGGCGAGCGCGGCGGCCAGAACTGCAAGTCCTGCTGCGGCAATCGTAGCGGCAGCCAGCAAAGTGCGCGACGCTCTCAATGCGCACCTCCGCCAAGCCGAGCCACCTGTGCCGGCGGCTGCACCGGGCTTGGGTTTGCCGCAATTGCTCGATTCAGCGGCAGGGGCGCCACGTTCGCGTATTCGCTGTTGTTGGCGTTGGCTTCGGCCAGCGGCACCGAGTCGTGCTCGTGGACCGGCTGCCGTTCCAGGTTGTCGAAGGGATGTTTGGCGCGGTATGGACCGGTGAGGGTCTGCGCCGCCTCATCCGCCTTGAAACGCATATATCTCTCCTGGTAGGCCGCGGCTTGTTTGGCGTCGCCCAGGCCGGTCGAGCAGAGCATCAGGTTGTAGTTCGCCTCCAGATCTTCCGGATCGATGGCGATGGTCTTCAGGAACTCGTCGCGCGCCTGGGCATACTGACGCTCCAGGAAGAGCACGCGGCCCAGGTCGTTGCGAACCACCCGGTCGTAGGGGTACTGCGCGGTGACAAGCCGTAACTGGGCGATGGATTCGGGGTACTTGCCTTGTTGGCGCAGCACGCGGGAGTAAAAGTAGTGGGCGCGCGCCAAATGAGGCGCGAGTTCGAGAGCCTTATCCAGCACCTGTGCGGCTCCGGCCAGATTGCCCTCCTGCAGGCGAACGCGGCCGATGTTCACCCAGCCGTCGGGATTGCCGGAATCGGCCTGCGTCGTGTGGACAAATGCCTCTTCCGCGGCCTTCAGATCTCCCTGCAGAAATAAGCCGATGCCGTAATCGTTCCAGCGATGCCAGTCGGTCTTTCCGGTCACTGCGTTGGGCGCGGGCAGGGAAGAGCCGGGCCGCAGCACGGTGAGCTCCGCAGAGGACTCAGCCATCACCACAATCGGCAGGTTGGGTATGGCTTTGATTTTGCCGGAGACGTCGCTGGTGCTGGCGGTGAATACCATGCGGCGGTCATCGTAGGCAGCCGTCACGTCGTTCGGGCCGGTGCTCTGGAACGCGCCGGCAAAGGAAAACTGCGTGTTCACCCATGCGAACTTGCGGTAGTTGAGCCGCGCCGTCAGATGGATGCGGCCACGCGCGTCCCTGGGGATGCGCAGACGGAAGTGGACCGTATCCGCCGCGCCGGGCGGAATGAGATGCGCGTAAACCGTGGCACGTGCCGCCCACGCGTTGCGCTTGTCAATGGCATTGCCATGCTCGTCGATGGAGAGCGAGCGGTAGAACTCCGCGCCGGGATCGACAGGGCCTTTGCCATGGTCTTCCACCATACCGCTCCAGAACAGCACCTTGCCGCTGTCGTCGGTGGCCTTCAATTCCAGCCAGCAGTCGTAGGCATCCACGGTGCCTCCGGGGAAAAAATGGCCAACGGCGAGGGTGCGGACGACCACGTCCACACGAGCGGTTTCTCCGGGAACAACCAATCCCGCAACGCGATCGAGCGGCGCGGTCACAGGGGCGACGTTCGTTTCGCCGGTCATGCCGATCGTCTCGTGTTCGGCTTCTTCGCCGACGGCGAAGGTGGTTTCCGCCTGCGTGGGCGGCGCACCCGAGGCCTGTACGATGCTGTTCGCGCCGGTTTCCGGCGAGACAGCGAAAATGTCCACGCTCACCTTGTGATCCTGGAGGAAGTGCTCGGTTTCATCGAGCTGGGTCTGGTCGGCGTTGACGAAGGGCAGAGCAGTGTTGGCGCCGATGAAGCGATGCGAATGAATCAACTCGTTGATGTTCCCTGCATCGTTCGAGCGGACCTGCCCCATGTGACAGTCAACGCAGTTTTGCGAATGGGGCGGATAGTAAAACGAGCGCGCACCGAATCCGGAAACGCCGCTGGCCTGCCAGTTGTCGTAATCGTTGAAGCCGCGCACCCAACGGTAGTGATTCACCGGCACGTCGAGGTGAACCTTGTGGCAGGAGGAGCAGAAATCCGCCGCATTGTTCTTCATGAAGGGCTTGAGGAAGGTGCGGCGGTGCGGCTCAGGATCTTCTTCGATGAGGAAGTCGACAAGCCTGCGGAGGACGGGATTCTTGGTGTCGACCAGCTTGAAGAGGGCCGGGTACTCGATGGTGTAGCCGCCGTTGCCCATGGTGCCGTGCACACCGCGGATGGAGTGGCACACCATGCAACCGATGCCCGCCTGCGCGGCACGCGTGTTGATGCGGTCCTTGATGGGCGTATTGAAGTTGCCGGGAAAGAAGAGCGCCGCATCGTGGCAGCCCGCGCACCATTTTGAAGCCTGCACGCCGTTGACATCTTGCATGTAGACGATGGACTGGCGATACCACTGATTATTGAAAGACGAGAAGTGGTGGGCAGAGCTTTCCCACTCGCGGTAAATTTCGGCGTGACACTCTTTGCAGGCTGCTGAATCGACGAAGTAATCCTCGGGGACGGTCTTTCCGGTGTAGGTCTCTGCGGAACTGGGGAAGAATTCGCTCTTTGGTCCCGCGCCTTCCTTGTCCATCGACGCAGGCGCGATGGTGGGATTATGGATGGTGTACGCGCGCTGCCACAGCACGGTGCGCACCCACCACGCTGCGGCGGCCACCCCGGCGCAGAGAGCAAAGCAGCAACCCAGGCGGGCCGCTTCACGCAGTGTGCCGCCACTCAGGCGGCGGAGCCATCGGATGCGGCCGGTCATTGCGAATAAAAATAGCGCGCAGGCTGCGATGGAAACCACTTCGTGGGTGTACAGCAAGAGCCACATATTGCGGCGGGCGCCTGTAAAGAGGATGACCGCGCCGAAGACTCCGCCGAGAAGCAGCACTGCCCACCCAAGCTTTTCCCACAGGCTACGGCCACGCATCAGACGGGCTGCCCACGGCACCGCGAAGACGAGGAAGACCACCCCAGCCACGATGTGGAGCAGGACGATGCACTCGTAAAAGATGGTGGCCGACGGAAACGCAAACAAATACAGTGCGCTCCCTGCAAGGCCAAGGGTCCCTGCAATCAGGAACCGTCTTATCGACACGTCTTTGGGCCTCCGGGGAAGTTGGTAAGATCACGCGGATCAACATCTCCCTGTTGACCCGGCATAAGAATTCTAGCGGCCCGGCAACAAGCTTGGCATCCATCTTTCGATGGAGATAGCCTTGTCAAGTCTTTGACTGCGCAGCGATTCTTACGGAATGGCCGGCAGCAGGCCGCAACACGGGAAGAGAGAAAAGTTAGAACCCTTAAACTTATCGAACGCGCGGCTCTCCGCTGGGCAAGAAGGCCAGTCCGGAGATCGGTGCCCCAGAGGCCAGCACATCCCTGACCCCTTGCGGGCTCGGTCCGCCGCGCGCCTCGGCATTCTCAAGCAGACGTAGCGCCGCGACCGGCGCTGTTCCTGCCGGCAGCCGGAAGATCCAGGGAACATTCGCGGCAGTAAGTGACTTGTCGTTACTCAGAGCCAACACCGGGACAAAGCACTTCAGCGCCAGTTGTTCTGAAAGGTGGCTGGCATCCCGATCCAGCGCCACGATCGCCAAAGGATGCTCGTCCATCAGCGCGTGAACGAGTTGCGTTGAAGCTGCGCCCCAGTTTTGCCCGCTCTCCACGGGCAGCACCATCCACTTCCGTCCGCCTGGCGTTCCATCGCGCAGTCCTGCCAGAACCTCAGGCGACTGCGCAATCTCTGCGGCGTTCGGTCCAAAGAGAATCACGCGCACCGGTCCCGAGGGCAGATCGGCGGATCGCGGGCCCGCGTAGCTCACCCCATCTTCGCCCACCCGTGCATAGGGAGTTCCTGACGCAGGAGACGGTTCTTGCACAACAGCACCGTGTTGCGCCGCCGGTTGCTTCTCCATCGTCGCAAGCCTGTACGTAATCGCGCCATTATGTACGGTGCCCAGGTACATCGGCGCCACATTCTTCTGGTTGGGATCGAAGATCATATGGCCGGTGACGCCGTCATACTCTTCGATGTCCGCGAGCGCGTCGTGAATGCGGGCGCGATTCAGCCCCGCCTTGCAGATGGATTCGAGTAACGCATTCATCGCGTCATAAGCCATCGAAGCAAACTGCTCCGGCTTTTCGTGGAACCGCTCCTCGAAGCGGCGGTTGAAGGCGAGCCAGCGAGGATCGTTACGGATCGGGTCGTAGGGAAAGACCGCTTCGAATCCCTCCGCGGCAGGCCCGGCCTCGGCCAGCATATCCGGTCCCAGAGTGCGATAGGCCCCGAAGACCCGCTGCTTCATTCCCGCTGCCCGCATCTGCTTCAGAATGCGTCCGGCAGAAATCTCGTCGGCCCAGAGAACAATCGCGTCTGCGCGGGAATCCTGAATGACCTGAAGCTGCCGCGAAAACTCCGTATCTCCGGGCAGGAATTTTTGTTCGATGACGATTGGGTGCCCGAGGCGCCGCGCCGCGTCGCGCATCTTCAACACACCGAAGCGGCCGTAGCGGTTGTTCACGCGCAATAGCGCAACCCGCTTGAGACCAAGCTCGGTAAAAATGCGCCGCGCCAGCGTGTAGCTCTGCACGCGATCGTCCTGCAGATCGGTAAAGTACCAGGGAATGTAGGTCTCGGGAATCGTCGGGTCGGTCGAAGCCGAATTCACAATGGGAATTTCGGCTTTGAGCGCAACGCGAAGGATGATATGTGTCGACTCAGAACTGATGCTGCCGAAGATCGCCCAATCCTGGTCGTCATAGATCATCTTCACGGCTTCGTTCGACGCCGAGCCCCAGATGGTCGGGTCGGTGGGCCGGTCATCGCCATACACTGCCTTGGCCTGCCAGTTGTCGTAATCGTTGTGCAGCATCAGGCTGAAGGGCTTGCCGCCATAGCCGCCGCGCGCGTTCGCCTCTTCCACGGCCAACTGCGCGCCATGGAGCATGCGCAAACCGTAAACCTGATCGGGATTGTGCTCAATGGGCCCGAAAAACCCGATGCGTACTTCGGTCAAATCTTTCGGCTCCGGCAAGTCGCGGCCTGCGCCCACATAGATGTTGGGATGGATGTAGTTGACGTCGTAGGGCGTCGCGAATTTTGAGTAGGGCAACAGATCGTCCGGCTCGTTGGCGTAAGGCGTAACAGTGCGATCGCGCGGCGGTCCCGGAGGATGCGCTCCACATTCGCAGACATGCTTGTCGTTACCCGGCGCCTGGCTCGCTGCGTGCCATCCGCCGGCAACCGACAGACACGCCGCCAGAATCCATCCCCTGCGCATCGCCGCTACTCCTCGTCTGCCCGCGCCTTGTCCGTACGGAACATGGCGATGGCCTCGATCTCAACCAGCAACTCGGGCCGGCACAGGATCGCCTGGATGCCGGTGGAAGCCGGCACCGGCTCCAGACCCTGTGCCTTGTAGAATGCGGTCCTCTCCTCGTTGAACGCTTCGTAGTCGCGCTCGATATCGCGGAGGTAGCAAGTGGTGCGGACAATATCGTGCCAGGTGCAGCCCTCACTGGCCAACAAGCCGGTGATGTTGTCCAGCGTGCGCCGCATCTGGGCGCGAAAATCGCCGATGTGCACGCTCTTTCCGGTCTCGTCGATCGATGCGGTTCCCGAAATCAGCAGAATCGTTACACCGTTCAGGTCGATGCGCATGCCGCGCGAGAAGGAACTTGGTTTCGCATAGGCATAGGCTTCGTTCAGGACGGAATGGTTGGTGATCGCCCGCTTCTTGATTGGTGCGTGGGCGATGGTTTCCAGGATGTCGGCAAATGCGCTCATCATGACGGCTCCTTACTTCGTTGCTGCAGAGTGTTGTTGCAAAATCCCGTGACTTAGGCCCTTGGCCGTGGCCACCCAGATATCGTTGCCCTGAAAATCGATTCCCAGAATGTAGTTGTGCGCGGGCGCAGTGGCGACAGCAATGGATCTGACGTGGCCTTGCGCATCGCGCTCCAGCATCTCCGGTTTTCCCGTGGTCAGCGAAGGACGATAGACGGCCCAATTCACGCCGTCGTAATAGGCAAGTCCCTTGTCGGTGCAGAACCAGGCGCGGTTGGCGTCGACGCCTTTGACAAAGTTGGTAAAGTTCGAGGGCAGACCGCTGTCTTTGGTCAAATAGTTGTGCCAGTAGCGGCCGTCGTAGCGGCTGTCGCCGAAGTACGTTGACGCCCACACAATGTTGTCCACGTAGCTGACCGAAGAGACGATCTCGTGAATCAGCCCCTGATCTTTGAACAGCACCATCTCGTTTTCGCCGTCGGGGTCTTCATACTTGTCCCAGCGGCCCGTGGTCTGGTCGTACTCCAGCAGCCCGCTTCCCCAAACGGCGAAATAAACCTTGGTGGGACTTGCCGAGACGCCGTAAACCCAGATTTCAATCATCGGCGTATTGCGCTCGTTGAAGAGCGTCCACTGGCCGGTGTGCAGATCGAGCTTGCACGCCCCCGCGGCGGTAGCAACCCAAACGTTCTCGCCTTCCACTGAAACGCCGTAGACAACGTCGTTGCTCAGGCCCGAGTTCAATTGCGTGTAGCTTTGAATGCGCCCGGCGGAGATGCGGCTCAGCCCTCCCATCGTGCCTGCCCACACATCGCCGGTGCGCTTATCCAGCGCCAGCGAGAGTACGGCACGGTGAGCCAGGCCGTCGCGTGTGTTGTAGGTCTTCCACTTGCCGTTCTCGTAAACGCCCAGGCCGTTGTCCGTTCCGGCCCAGATCCGGTCCCCATCCACCAGAACGGCGAAGACGTGATTGTCGGGCAGGCCGTTCGCGGTGGTGAAGTTCTCGAAACGGAAGCGCGGCAGCGCCTGCGCTGCGGCAGCCGGCGCTTGCGCGCCATGAGGCCTTTGCGCTGCAGATTGCGGCTGTCCAAATCCCGCCGGCGCAAGGAACGCGAACACCGATACGAGCAGCACAATTGCCCAGACGCACTTGTATATGTACTTCCTCATCGTGTCCTCAAATACTCGATCAGGTCGTTGAGTTCATCTTTGGTCAGGTCGTTGGTGCGGCCATGCTTGTCTTCCGGGTTGTAGATGGTCCAAATCTCTTCCAGCGTGCGCGCCGAGCCGTCGTGCAGGTAGGGCGCGGTAATTGCAATGTTCGTCAGTTGTGGCGTTTTCAAAAGCGCGGAACTGTCGGTGGCCTTGCGCGTGCCCACGTCGAATAACTTCCGGTTGGTTCCCTTGGGACCGCTATGGCAGTATGAGCAGCGATTGGTCTCTGGGATAGGCTTACCGAACTTGTCGACGTCGCGCTCGAAGAGCGCCTTGCCGCGTTCCTGAGCCGGGCTGAGCTCATAGCCCGGCAGCCGCCACCGATTGGGCCGCGGAGGAAGGCTGCGAATATACGTCACCAGATCGGTTAGCGTCAGATCGTCGTAGTTCTCCGAGCGCCAGAAGTACTTCTCAGTGCGCGGCCCGCACTCGGTGGGAATGTTCGGGTTGCCTCCGTTCCACTTGTAAGGCCCGATGTCCTTGATGTCCTCGAGCATCTTGTTGTCCACGATGTCGATTCCGAAGCCGTTTGGCTCCAGATTCCACTGCAGTCCATCAAAGGTGGAATCGATATGGCAACTGGAGCAGCTGATCTGCCCCTGAAACGAGTACCGGGCCGAATAAAACGTCTGCTCGCCGTGGCGCAGCACATTCACTTCCTTGGGTCCATCGAGCGCGATGGTTGAAGCCACGCGCAGTCCGCGTGTGTCGATCACGCTGATCGTATCGTCGAGCCGGTTGGCGACAAACAACCGGCGTCCATCGCGGCTGAGCGCCAGCCCGCGCGGGTTGTGTCCCACGGGAATGCGCGCGACGACATAATGGGCGCTGGCCGAGAGATCGCCGGCGTAGGAACCAGAGGCGGGACGCGAGTGTGAGTGAACGAAATGCAGCAGGCGCGGGATGTCGATCGCCAGAACGCACTCTGAGCCGCCGACGCTCACGTACATGCGCGAAATGTCGGGTGCAATCGCTACGCCAAAAGGCTGCGAGGCATAGCGGTCGAGTTCGTCGAGAGGCACTTCAACAGGTTGACCCACGCGGGGGCCGAAGAGCGTGAGCGTATAGGCAAAGGCGCCGCCGTGCTCAAGGTGCGCCAGGGGCACAAGATTCTTGGGATGATATTCGGCAACCGCGCCCAGTCGGCCGTCCGCGGAGAGAGCCAAGTGAAATACACCGGCGATCGCATGCAGCGGAATGCGCTCCGCGACCACGGCGTTGGCGGCATCGATGACCGTGATCTCAGACTCAGGAGGAGTGCGATTCTCAATGCCCGTACGGAGAGGCGAGGGGTTGGGATAGATGTGTGTGGCGTAGATCCGGCTTCCATCGGGCGAGAGCGTCAGGTAGCTCGACCCTCGGCCTGCCATCAGCCGCTGTTCTTCAGCCCCCGTTTGCGCATCGAGCACGGCAATATCGTTAGAAATTCGATTGGCGACGAAGAGCCGCCTGCCGGCCCGGTCCTCGGCCACGCCGGAGGGTTCGGCGCCAACCGGCCACGTACCCACCGTGGTTAGACTTTGCGTATCGATCACCGAAAGCGTGTCGTCCCAGGAGTTGGTGACGAACAGGCGATCGCCCGCGGCTGAAAGCGCGATGCCGCGTGGTACGCGGCCCACCGCGATGGTCTTGATGGGCGCGTAGGTGGATGCATCGAGCACGCGGACCTCTTCACTTTGCTGGCAGAGCACGTAAAGCCGTGCGCCGTCGGGTGAGAGCAGGAGTTCCAGCGGCGAAGCATAGTTCAACCACTCCCCGGTTGTAGAGCGCCCCCCGGCCAGAGCCCCCGGATTCATCGCTGGCCACAGAACCGCTCCGAGCAAAAACGCCATAACGCAGGTCAGCGCAGCCGCGATCGAGCGCGGCGTGAGACTGGTTGTGCGGAGCCATTTCATTTCGGCTCCTCGATGGTTAAAATGCGGTCCACGCTGACGTTTTCCAGAGTCTGTTCGCGCTTGCTTGGCCAATGAACCAAAATCCTGTCGATCTTCGTCGCCGCGCCCAGACCGAAGTGCAACCGGCCATCGTCCTGCGAGAGATAACCCGAACCTGCCACCTGCTCCGCGGTCCAGCGTTTGCCTCCGGCGAAGACCTCGACACGCGCGCCGATGCCGTCGCGATTACTCTTTGCGCCGGGGGAGCCGGCAGCGGAGCTTCGATCGCCTGGCCGCATGGCGCCGGCGAGTCTGATCTCGATCCAGTGGCCGGTGTTGGTGGAGACGTTGTGCAGCAGCGTGCCGGGCGCGCCGAGATTCACCAGGTATGCATCGACCTTGCCGTCGTTCATGTAGTCGGCAAAGCACGCGCCGCGCGCCACCGTGCGCTGGTTCAGCACCGGCCCCGCCTGAAGAGAAACATCTTCGAACCGGCCGTTGCCGAGCCCGCGGAACAGCGTGTGCTCCTGCGGGATGAGGTGAATCAGTCCGCCGTGAAAAATCAGAATGTCCGGGTAGCCGTCGTTGTCGAAGTCGTAAACGCCGGTTCCCCAGCTCACGTACTGCGCGTTGGCCTGCGAGATGCCATTGGACGCGCCCACGTCTTCAAAGCTGCCGTTCGCCGCGTTGCGCAAAAAACGGTTGTAGTGCCCGTCCGTTACCCAAAGGTCGAGCACGCCGCGTCCTTCGAAGTCCGCGAAGACAGGTCCCATTGACGAGGTCGCTTCGCCGTTCTGGCCAAAGGCAGTTCCGGTGTCGTTGGCGATTTCCTCGAAGGTTCCGTCATGCTTGTTGTGGAAGAGAAAGTTTTCCGTGCGGTCGTTGGCAACGTAAATATCGTCCCAACCGTCGTTGTCAAAATCCGCAGCGGTCACCCCCATGGTGCGGCCGACATAAGCGCCGATGCCCGATTTATCCGTCACATCGGTAAAGGTCCCGTCGCAGTTGTTGTGGAACAGCATGTTGGTTTCGCCGGCGTAGTCGAGTGGGCCGGGGTAATTGTCGGCGGCGTAGTAAGCGCGATACTTGGGATCGAATTTGACATAGCGCCCGACGAACAGATCGACACAGCCATCCCTGTCGTAGTCGAGCCAGGTGGAGCTGATCGCCCAGCCTGTGACCTTGATGCCTGCCTTTTCGGTTACGTCGGTGAAATGGCCGTTGCCATCATTGTGGTAGAGGATGACTTTGCCATAGCCGGTGACGAGCAAATCTTGGTTCCCGTCGTTGTCGTAGTCCGCCGCCGTCACCGCCATGGAATACATGTCCGGGTTCAGGCCCGAGTGATCGGTTACGTCGGTGAAATGGCCGTTGCCGTCATTGCGATAGAGATGATTGTGCGGCGGCGGATTGGGCTTTTCCTTGAGCGGATACGGATGCATGGAGTCGTCGAGCGGCCGGCCGTTGACGACGTAAAGTGAAGGCAAGCCCGAGTTGTTGTAGTCGAACCAGATGCAGCCGGCGCCCGTGCCCTCGAGCAGCGATCCCAACTGCCGCGATCCAAAGCTGTGCGTGAAGTGAATTCCCGCTTGGTCACTCGCGTCTTCGAAGCGGATCGAGGGCAGTTGCGTCGCAATGACGGTTCCTTGCGCATCGGCCCCAAGGTTTGCTGGCGCGGCCTCCTGCGCGGGCGGCGCCGTCTGTGCGGCGGCGAGGGAGGCGATCCCGAAGAAAAGAAGAAGGCGAAGACGCATCTCACTGGCCTCCCTGGGAGATGTGAGCCGGAGGGTTGCCGGTAAGGTCGACCGGGGTAGTGGTGCGCATCAGAACGGCAGGCACGCGATTCTCCGATGCGCGCTCCGGCCCGGCGTGGCAACCTACGCAGTAGCGCTGCTCGCCGCCGCACAGCCAGAACCAGCCTTGCTCCTGGCGCAACACGGCGCCGCCGCGGTCGAGCAATGCGAAGCGGATGGGACGGTCAACGGGGACGCGGACGAAAAACGAGCCGTCGGTCTCGACCGGCGCTGTGCCTGCCGCAATCGCGTGCCCATGCGCATCCTGTGTCTCGAGCCGCACGGTTGCCGGCATTCCTCGCAACGCGCCGTCCCGAGACACGCGTGAATCGAGGGCAAGCAGATTCGCGTATTTCCATGGATGCAACCCCGAAGGGTGCCGATTGGGCCGCGGATGGAGAGCAACCAGAACCGGATCGACGAGATTCATTCCGTCCACAGCCAGCAAAGCTTCGAGCTTTGCACTATGTGGACGCGACGATGTGCCAGGATCCCAAAGGCTGATTGCGTAGTGAGCGGCGCTTGCTGTTCTTGCGCTCACGAGCCACGCGCCCGAATCGGTTTCGGCAAGGTCGCCCGCGTATTGCGCCGGGGGCGCGGCGACCGGCTCCTCATGAGCCAGCGGCGAGGTGAAGCGCGCCAGTGACGTTCCGTGAGTAAAAACCACATCCCCCGATGCCAGTTGCGTCGCGCCCCAACGCGTCCGCCCATGATCGCAGCGCACGGACTCCACGCCCGAGCCATCGGCGTAAACCAGATACAACTCTGGCGTCGATCCCGACCCGAGAGGAAAACCGGACTCAAACAGAATGCGGCCGTCATGCAAAACGCCGGTGGGAAACGCGCTCCCGTGGATGTAAGTAAGCGGCGTTATGCCCGGTCCCGCGGTCGGATTCAGCGGAATGGTGTCCATTGGGCGGCCATCATCCGAGGAATCGAGTTGAAATCCATTCGGCGTGCGCTGCGCCCAAACCAGGCGCCCGCCTGGAAGATGGAATGGACGCTCAGCATCGTCGTTGGTGGAAGTAACTTTCCGCAGTGATTGATCGGAGAGGGTCAACTCCCAGATTTGCCACCGGTCGCCAACGGATCTCTTGCCGGCAAACAGCACGGCCTTGCCGTCATAGGAAACATCGGCGTCGGCCGTGGCGGCGAAGCCCGCCACCAGCGGTTCGGCCTTGCCATTGTGCACCAGCAGGAGTTGCGCTCCGTCGGGAAATCGCTCACCGCCGCGCAGTTCAGCGAGTGGTTTGTAGGTTGCGGCAGCAGTCACGATGAAGTCGGCGTCAAGGCTTTGTGACGGCGTGGGCGTGAACCCACACAACACCGTCATTCCAAAACTTGCGGCGCCCACCACCAGCATCCGGGGCATCAACGTCATCCGACTGCCTCCAGAGCCCGTGCTCCAGCGGTGTGCCGCCGGCCCCAAGTGTGTTCGCGCAGTGCGATCCAAGGCGCGAGGTCGTCCATCATCGCGTCGAATTCGGCAAAGTCCAGCGACTGCTCGCCGTCGCTCCACGCCTTGTCGGGATCGGGATGCACCTCGACAATGAGCCCATCCGCGCCTGCGGCTACGCCAATGCGCGCCAACGCCGGAACCAAGTCGCGATGTCCTGACGCGTGGCTGGGGTCGGCAATCACCGGCAGGTGAGTGACTTCTTTCAGCAGCGCGATGCCTGCGGCATCGAAGGTGTTCCGCATTGCCGTCTCAAAGGTCCGAATGCCGCGCTCGCAAAGAATGACGTGGGGATTGCCGTTGCTCAGGATCACCTGCGCCGAGTGCAGGTAGTCGGCGATCGTGGCCACCATGCCGCGCTTCAGGAGAATGGGCCGCCCGGATCGAGCCGCCGCTTCCAGCAGCGTGTAGTTCTCCATGCTGCGCGAGCCGATCTGCAGAATGTCGGCATATTCGGCGACCATCTGGACGTCGCATTCCGACATGACTTCAGTGACAACAGCCAGGCCAGTCGCTTCGCGCGCCTTGGCCAGGAGCTTCAGTCCCTCGAGGCCGAGTCCGTGAAAGGAGTAAGGAGAAGTGCGTGGCTTGAAGGCGCCTCCGCGCAGAACGCGCGCTCCTGCGCCGAGCACGTGATAGGCAGTGGCCATGAGCTGGCGCTCGGTTTCCACTGAGCACGGCCCCGCCATGGTGACGAACTCATCCCCACCGACGGCGAAATCGAGCACCGGCACAATCGTCCGCTGGTGCCGCGCGCCAAGCAGAACATCGGGGGTTTCGGCAAATCTTTCCTGCCAGCTTTCGCGCACCCGACGCGCTCCAATCCGCCTCCACAAATCGGGGAAGCGTCAGTGTAGCGTTTTAAAGGCGGGCGCGCCTCCATCGAAAGGTTGAGGCGCAGTGGCGGAGGATGGTCCTGATTTCAAAAGGCTTAATGTTCGCCTCATTGGGCCGCGGAGCAGCGAGACAAAGCGCGACTGCGCGGGCTTTTCAGGCTGCCGCCATCGGAGGCGGACGGAACCCAAATTCGGTGTCCACAATGGCGGCAACGCCCAAAGCAATTTCATCCTCGAAAGGCAGCGCGACGATCTGCACGCCAATCGGCAACCCCTCGGGTGAGGCGCCCACTGGAACCACCGCGGCCGGACAAGCGAGCACGTTGAACCATTGTGTGTAACGCATGGCATCAAAGCATGATACGGACCTGCCGTCGATCGTCCACGAGCGCTCAGTGTGGCGAAACGCGGGAATGCTGGCCACCGGGCAAAGCAAGACCGGATATTCGCTCATCTCGGCCAGAGTCTTCGCGCGCAGCAGGTCCAACTCGGCCCACGCGTTCAGTAACTCTGTCGCGCTGAGCGGCCCGGCAACTTCCGCGATTTCCAGGAATTCGTTGAAGACGGGGCTGAGCTTCTCACGCTTGCCGCGAATCTCCGGCTCATAGAACATGGCCCCGCACTGCACAAAGAACTTCCACCACAGCCTGCGCAGCGGCTCCAGTGTGGATGGGCGGAATGGCTCCACGCGAAAGCCCGCATCGCGCAGCACTGCGGCAGCGGCCTCGACCGCGGCGCGCGTCTCGGCCGTAACAGGAACCAGCTCGTCGTCCTCAAAAAAGCCGATCGTATTCCCACGCAGATCGCCGAGGTCCGGCTCGCGGAGCGCCACCGGCGGACTGATTGGATCGAGCGGGTCCTGCCCTCCAACCGTGCGGAACAACAGCGCTACGTCTTCGATGGTCCGCGCCATGGGTCCGATCGCGCCCAGTATCGAGAATGGCCCGACGCACGGCGGCAGATGCCCTCGGCCCGGAATGCGGCCGGGAGTTGGCTTGAGCGAGCAGATACCGGTGAAGTGCGCGGGCACTCGCACCGATCCTCCGCTGTCGCTGCCCAATCCCGCCGCGGACATCCCCGCCGCGATGGCCGCCGATTCGCCTCCGCTCGATCCGCCCGGCGAGCGCGCGAGGTCCCAGGGATTGCACGTGCGGCCGTGGAGCAGATTCGCCGTTTCATAGGCCATCAGAAACTCGGGGCAATTCGTGGTGCCCAGGATCAACGCTCCTGCCGCGCGCAGCCGCGCTACGACCTCCGCATCTTCCGCCGGAATCTCGTCTTTGTGGAGCAGGCTGCCGATCTCGCAGCGGAAACCGGCGGTGGCGATGGAAGACTTCACTGTGAGGGGCAACCCGAACAGCGGTCCTCGCGCATCTTGTGAAGCATCCAGCCGTCGTGCCTCCGCAAGAACGCGCTCCGCATCGAAATCAGCAAACGCGTTCAATGCCGGATTCAGCCGCTCAATCTGCCGGATGTGCGCTTCAGCGAGCTCCGTCACGGAGATTTGCCGCGTGTGCAACAACGCAAGCTGTTTCGCCGCCGGGACCAGCACAACGTTGTTCATGGCCGTGTTCCTGGCTGCGATTGCAGCGCCCCATCCTCCTCCGGCGCCGACGGCAGCAGTTGATAGTCAAATCGATACGACCGCACCGGATCGCCTGACTCGAACCGGTCGTTCCAGTTCAACCGGTACTCGAGCGAGGCCGCATCGTCGGGATATTCTTTCGGTTTTGGATAAGGGTATGCGGTCATTCCATGGAACGGCATTTGGGCCACTGTAAATGGCGACGCATCCCACCAATCCATATCCTTTACGAAGCCGTTGGCATAGAAAAAGTAATCGCGCTTCCAATGAGCGGGCAGCGCGGGTAGCGTTTCTGTGTCGAATTCCGCCGCGATCTCCTCGCCGCTGCCGAACACGACAAATCTGTCGTCGATGTTCGTGAGGAGCGGGGTCACGTCGCCAAAATGCGTATAGTTGCCACGCTCGCGCTGAAAGGGTCCGCTCAGGCTCACAAGATTGTAGTCGTAGTCGAGGTCCCCCGGGCTCGCGCCCTCAAGCTGCTTCGGATAGCCGCGGAAGTGCAGAATGGCGCTGGCCAGTGGGACCTCGGTTTTGCGTGTCTCAGCGTCTGTGCTTTGGTCAATCAGCACCTGATCCCAATAAATCTGCAGATTCGTCATCAGGCGAATGCGCCGCGTTCCAGCCGGCAGCTTGCCCGTCAGGTCCACCACGATGGTTCGCTCCAGCCCGGCAGGGAACCCCGCATCGCCCGCAATTCGCTGCCACGTTCCGTCAGGCAGTTCCGCCTCAACGTACGGCGGAATCTCCTTCAATCCCGCCTGCCACGCCGAATAGAGAGATGTCGCGCTGAAGTAGTTCACATAGCCAGTCATCAGCAGCCGCAGCGGAGCGCTAGGCTCGATCCCGCCCAAATCCAGGGTGAGCGCATGCAGGTTGGCAAACCCGTCGTAAGGTAGGGCCGTAAATCCGCTCGCGAACACGTGATCGCGCCGGCTCAGTTGGTCGAGCACGTCGTGCCCTTCGCCATCCCAAGCGCCTATGGGCAAACGCGTGCCCGCGCTTGCCACCACGCGGCCCGAAGCAAACGGCGGATCGTCGAGGAACCGTTCGTCGGGATTCACTTCGACGTTCTCGGGGTGATCGACCGCGATGAGTCGCAACTGGTCGATGTAGTTCACCTCCTCCATCGGCTCCATAAAGCGCACACTGATCTTGCCGTTGACTGGCGCAACATGGGCGCCGTCAATCTTCACCCACTCGCCGGGATTCGGCGTGTTGCGGCGTGTGGGCGTGAACCAGTGCCCCACGACGGCCGCTCCGATCACGTCGGTCACGAATTTGTATTGATGTCCATCCCATACGAACAGCACTGGGCACGAGCTCCCGCGCCGATCTGCCTCCTTCATTGCGATCACGGGTTGATGAGGCAAATCAATCTCGTCCTGCAGCACGCCCGTGGGCCACAGAATCCTCAGCAGATCGATACCCGGCGCCTGCCCGAGGCCCACCAGAATCTGCGGCGGAGCCTGCGTCTGGAAGCCTGATGCGCCCGCCAATTCCCACTTCTGCCAAAGTCCGTTGGCAAACACTTCCACCTTCACTCCCAGCGCGGTCTTGTTGTCTGCGAAGCCGGTCAGGTCGAGGCGCACAAAGTGGTTCTTGTTCGCGCCGGCGTTGCGCAGCAGCACCGGAGGCGCATTCTCCTGGGTCACGATCAGATCAGGCGAGCCATCGCCATCCACGTCGGCGGCAATCAGCCCGCGCGGCTCCGTGAGGTGAATGTTGTCCAGGCCCAGCGCATGGCTCACGTCTTCGAAGCTGCCGTCGCCACGGTTGCGAAAGACGCGCACGCGCGGCCCGGCCTTCGTCTCCACAATCGCCGCCAGATCGATCCAGCCATCGTTATCGATATCGATAGGTGTCAGGCCCCATGCGCGCACTGCGTCTCTGAGCGGCAGCGCCACGCGCTCAAAGCGCCGGCCAATGTGATCCGGCCCGTCGACATTCCGCCACAACGTGAGTCCCGGTGCGCCGGCATGCGTCACAGCAATGTCCATCCATCCGTCCTTGTTGTAATCGAGCACAGTGATGCCAACCGTGGGGGGCAGCTCAATGCCTTCATAAAGCGGTTGTGTTGGATACTTGCCCTCACGTGGATTCACGTAAATCAGAGGCGAAGGTCCATCACCGGTCACCGCCAGATCCACGGCGCGATCATTGTTAAAATCGGTCAGGATCGCCGCCTTGGTCTTGCCGCTTCCGCCCAACCCCGTCGGTTCCGTTTGCTCGGTAAAGGTTCCGTCCCCGTTGTTGCGCCAGAGCACATTTGACTCACCGCCCGGTTCGAGCGGCGCACCGGTCAAGAGCAGATCCAGGTCGCCATCGTGGTCGTAATCGACAAAAGTAATTCCCGTGGGCCGATTGCGCGGAACGATCCCTGACGCTGCCGTTACATCCTTGAATTGCCCACGGCCAAGGTTATGAAACAGCAGTACGCGGTCGTCCAGGGCCACCGCGAGATCGTTCAATCCATCGCCGTCGTGATCGCCCACCGCGCAGGCCACGCCGTGACCGCTCGCTTTCAGTCCCATCGCTTCTGCATTCAGCCCTTCAAAGCTGCCCCCACCGCGATTGTGCAACACGCGAATGGCTTGCGCACCTGACTGCATCAGCACCAGGTCCATGTGACCTGTGCCGGTCGCGTCGATCATGCACGCTCCGCCTGTGGTCTGCCACGACGCAGCGCCCGCGGGGCCTGGCGCTGCAATTGGCTGCGCTACAAGCTGCACCGGGATCATCGCGCGCGGGATGGTTTGCGGCTCCTTGACCGTCGTCACCGTCGAATAGTACCCCTGCTCGCCGTAAGACAGGCCTAGCGCCGATGAAATCTTGGCGCTTGTCAGATGTTGAAAACGCGCGAAGTGTTCTCTCGCCTCTGCGGTGTGACCTGTGCGCTGCAGCGCCCGGGCCAGGCCGAACTCAGCCGAAGCGTGCAGCGGGTTGATCTCCAGCGTCTTCTCGAAGGCCGCAATGGCCTTGTCGAACTGCCGCATCTCCTGGTAACAGGCGCCCTCGAAGTAATAGGAGTCCGTATCCCTGGGATCAAGCTTCGCCGCCTGCTGAAAGCTGGCCAACGCGGAGGTGAGGTCGTTGCTTGCGTGTTGCGCCAAACCCAGGTTGTACCAGGCTTGCGCGATCTCCGGATCGATCGCAATCGCCTGTCGCAGCGCCTGCTCTGCTGCATCGAGCTTTTGCAGGGTGAGCAATGCAATGCCCTCGTTGATCTCGGCCTGGGCAAGTCGCGGATCCTTCTTGAACGCCTCGGCAAAGCTGCTTGCCGCGCGTTCGGTAAACTGCTGGCCCATTTGCGCCACGCCGCGATTGTTCAACTGGATTGCTTCTGCGTTGTAGTGCGTTTGCGCAGCCGTCATCGTAACGGCCAGAAGCATGCATCCGATTGTCCCGGTCGTTCGTATCGTCATCATCCCCATTGCCGCAGATCCCCAATCGTGTCGGAACCACTCAGTGCACGCAAGCGTCTTCGACAGGCACACTGGCCATACGCGCCGTCAGGTGAAGCGGCGTCATACCCCGCTCAGTTTATACTTCTCCTGTGATCGCGTCCCTCAAAGGTGTTGACTGGGGCGATTTTCTTGCGCGGCCCGCTCTGGAATCGCCGCCGCGGGAAGTTCTCAACGCCATTTCCAGGATGCCGATGCTCATTACCGGTGCGGGCGGCTCCATTGGCTCCGCGCTCGCCTAGCGCATTGTGTTCCACGTGGCCGCGCATAAACACGTTCCGCTGCTGGAGCAGCAGCCTCTGGCCGCCATCGCCAATAATTTCTCCGTCACTGAAACCATCACCGCCGCGGCGTGAGCGGCGCGGGCCGCCTGGATTTCAGTTCGCGCCGGGCGCGCACGGCTTCTACCGGCTCAGGACCACATACTTGCGTCCGCAATAGAGCCGGAACCCGCCGCCCGCGTCCGCCAGCACCTGCAGCGGCACGGGCCGCGTGAGGACGCTGTCGGTGGAAGAGCCGACACTGAGCACCTCGTGCCCGCCCACGTCGGTCACCAGGAACTTGTCGCCGTCGATGAATCCGATGCCGTAGACGCCGGCGGCGAGTTTTGCTCCGGCCACTCGGATCGGGACCTCGGTAATAAAATAGGCCTGATATTTGCCCGAGATCGCGGTCGAGTATCCGCCGGTATCCACCATGCTAGCCAGGATGAAGAAGCCGTCGCCAAACTTCACCCCGCCGGAGTTGCGCAGTTGGGTGGCCGCCGTCTGGCCGCGATAAAAGACGGCCGCTGGAATCAGCTTCTCCATGTCGGCGGGCTTCAGAATCGTTGCACTTCCCTGGGCCCGCAAGGCCGCGGGCGTAACCGACATCGCCAGCGCCAGCACTCCGCCGGCCGCGATGCCCACTTTCAACCAATTTCGCATGATGATTCCCCCTCTGTTGGATTCGTCAGCAAGTATAGCGTGAGGCCATTGCCATGATCCAGCGCTTCGCCATCCAGGCGGATGGAGATTTGCCTCCATCGAAAGTTGGTTGTCGCCAGCGCCGGCTGCCTGTCATGCTCCAATGGTTTGTTTCACGCGCTTGGAGAGGTCGGAATGCAGCGCACAACCATTCTGCTCGTGCTATTACTTGTCTCTGCCACACCGTTGCTGTCCCAGCAGAGCTTTATCGGGCACTGGGAGCAGCGCGCCAGCGCCACGCAGGCCAAACAGCCCGCTTGGCCTCCGCCCCTCATCACCACGTATGTTGGCCTCATCCAGGTGTCGCGGACCGATTTCATCCGCCAGACAGCCTCCAACCACGTTGAAACCTGGAACCTGGACGGCGGCAAGGGGCTCAATCTGATCCCACTGGCGAATACGGAGCTGGACATCAATCTCCCACCCTATTTTGTGCACAACTCACCCACCGTCGCCAACGGAGCGGGAGACATGTCATTCGTCCTCAAGTATCGCCTCCTTACCGGAGGCGCCGAGCATGGGAACTACGACTTGACCACCTTCTTGTCGTCGACGATTCCCACAGGCAGTTACAAAAATGGCAGCACCGATGCCACCGTCTCTCCGAATGTGGGGATCGGCAAGGGCATCGGGCGCTTAGACGTGCAGAGTGCGCTGGGCGCGAGTCTGCCCGTGGAAGACACTGCGAAGCTGGGGCGGACGATCGCCTGGAACACGGCGATCCAGGCGCACATTGCGAAGTACTTCTGGCCGGAGGTCGAGTTCAACGCGACCTACTATAAGGGCGGACCGAACGACGGCAAGAATCAGACCTTCGCCACTCCAGGATTGCTGGTAGCGCGAAAGTTCCATCCCGGCGAAGCCCGCAGCCGGCTCGCGTTGTGCGTCGGCGCCGGCGAGCAGATCGCGACCAGCACCTTCCACAGCTACAACCACGAGATCGCGGTCACCACGCGGTTGCTGTTTTAGCAAGGTGCCTGCTTTTCCCGTCGCATGATTTCCCGGCATGGAAAGGCGGGCGCACTGGGCTAGGGGTTGGGAGTAGACAAGGATTGACCGAAAGACGGCTGCGATCTCCGAGCTGCGCTCCTTCTTATGCTCTTCAGTGTTTATTGCGCACCCAGCTTGTATGGAATCCCGAATCGCCCGATCTGGATCAATGCCTTCTCATCCGGCGGCCAGATGCGCAGGCTTTCCACGCGCGTCGATCCCGCAATCCAGTTTGCATCGGTGGTGCCCACCAGCTCTCCAGTCGCGGCCACATTGATGTGCACGTCGAGCACTTCGCCGTTGCTGGCGCGGGTCCAGCCGAGGACATACTCGCCGGGTTTAAGCGCGATTCTGCCTACCCGCACCGGCGCCTGCACGATCAGGTAGTGCGAGTACTTGCCATCGGCCGAGTAGCCGGCCGTAATCAGCACCACGCCGGCGATGAAGCGCCCGTGGTTGTCCAAGATGCCCGATGCGGTGCGCATCTCCGTCTCGATGTGCTCGCTGCCCACCATGGCTCGCGAGGGCAGCACCGACGCCAGTTCCGCCTGCGTAGCCTGCCGCCACACATCTCTTTGCGTCAGCGCAGGCAAGGGCATAAGCGCCAGAAAAGCTCCATAGAAGAGGATGGATTTGAATACATGCGGGTTCATGATTTTGGCTTTCTCAGGGATTCCAGGGGCACCAGGCCGCGCCGGATGGCGGCTGTAGCCGCCTGCGTGCGGTCCGTTACGTCCAGCTTGCTCAGCAAGCTGTTGATGTGGGTCTTGACGGTCGCCTCCGAGACCTCGAGCTCGGCGGCAATCTCCTTGTTGCTTTTTCCATGCACAATCTGCTCCAGCACATCGAACTCGCGCGGGGTCAGGTCTTCAGTGCCCATGCGCTCAGCCAGCCGCTGGGCAATCACCGGGGGAATGTACGACTTGCCGGCATGCACGGCGCGAATCGTTGCCATCAGCTCTTCGCTGGTCATGCCCTTGAGAAGATACGCCCGCGCGCCCGCCTTGAGGGCACGGTAGATGTCTTCGTCGCCGTCATAGGTAGTAAGAACAATGAACCGCGCCTGAGGCGTCTCCATGCGTATGCGCTCGATCACGTCCACCCCGCTCATCCGCGGCAGGCGCAAGTCGATCAACGTGATATCGGGCTGGTGCTTGCGAATCTGCGCAACTGCCTCCACACCGTCCGCAGCCTCGCCCACCACGTTCAGGCCTTCCGCCACATTCAGCAGTGCCACCAATCCCTGGCGAACCACATTGTGGTCTTCGACAACCAACACGCGGATCGATTCTGGTCTCACGCATGCACCTCCCTCTCTTCGCTCGTTTCTCCCTGCGCCGGTGCGCGCAGCCGTATCGTCGTTCCCGCGCCCGGCACGCTGGTCACTTCAAGCGTGCCTCCGATGGCCACTGCCCGCTCTCTGATGCCGGTCAGTCCAAAGTGTCCCGGCGAAGTTTCGGTCGTCCGGTCCTGCGCGCCTCCCCGTCCGTTGTCCCGCACTTCAAGCGTGATGGTCTCGGGAGTGTACTCCAATTGCACGAAGAGTTCGCTGGCCTCGGCGTGCATCTTCACATTATGGATGGCTTCCTGCGCTATGCGCAGCAGTTCCTGCTCGGATTGCGCTGGCAGCGGCCGGTAGGCGCCGAAGGTGCTAAACCGGGCCTCGAGCCCGCTGCCCTCTGCGGCCTCCACGAGCCGCCGCACCCGGACCGGCAGCGTCACCTCGCTGCTGTCCTGAGTGCGCAGCGCCCAGATCGATTGCCGCGCATCGGCGAGTCCATGCCGCACATATTCGCGAGTCTTGTCCAGTTGCTTTGCCGCATCCTCATCCTTGCGTCGGCGCAGCAGTTCGGCGAGGACTTCCAATTGCACCGACACACCGACATAACCCTGCGCCAGCGTGTCGTGAATCTCCCGCGCGATCCGGCTGCGCTCGCCAAGCACCGCCTTGAATTCGCGCTCGGCCGCGTGCAGCCTCTGCCGCAGGAAGAACACCACCATTCCTGCCACAGCCGCCAGCAGCAGCGCGTAAAACCAGAGGGTTTGATAGAAATGCGGCCGCAACTCGAAGCTGAGCGCCGCGCCGGTCGTGTTCCAAAGGCCATCGTTGTTGGCTGCCTGCACACGGAACGTGTACCTTCCCGGCGGAATGTTCGTGTAGTAGGCGGAGCGCCGCGCGCCGGCATCGGTCCAGCCGTGGTCAAAACCCTCGAGCATATAGCGGTAGCGAACCTTCTGCGGAGCCACAAAACTTAACCCGGCGTAGTCGAACTGAAAATGGACGTGGCCGGCCTGGACCTTCAGCCACGAGCCCAGTGCGCTCAACGGCTGGCTCACGTCGTCCACCTGAAACCGCTCCAAAGCGACCGGTGGGGGCAGGGAATTCACGGGAAAGTGCGCCGGATCGATCTCAACCAGCCCTCTGGGCATGGTAAACCATAGATGCCCGTCGCGCGCCCGCCATGCCGAGGGGTGGCTGTTGGTGGCCGTCTCGCGACTGGGCAGACCGTCGGCCACGCCGAATGCAAGCCAGCGCGAGCAACCCGGCGTTGAGCCCATTCTCTCCATCGCAGTGCAGTCGCAACGCGCAATGCCATCGCCCGTCGCAAACCAGAGATGCCCTTGCCCATCGTCCAAAATGGCGTGAATCGTTGTCTGCTCGAGGCCGTCTTGCAGGGTCATGGAGAACTTGCGGCCATCCCACACGTTCCACCCATGGTCCTGCGTGCCAATCAGCAGCGTCCCATCCGCGCGAGGCAGTAGGGCCGTGACCACATTGCTCGAGAGCCCGTCCGCCGTAGTGAAGTTGGAGATGGTGTTGCCGTGCAGCCGTGAAAGTCCCGCCAGTGTCGCCACCCACAGGTCACCTTTTGCGTCGCGCGCCATGGCGCCCACCAGGTCGCTACCCAGTCCGCTGGTTTGCGTGTAGGTCTCCATCTGTGCAGGCGCCGGCGCCTTGCTGAATCCCACGTTGCCGGCCGGCCAGTGCGTCAGCCCGCGCCGGGTGCCGATCCACAGCGAGCCGTCGGCGTCAATCAGAAGAGACCGGATGAAGTCGTCGGGCAAGCCGTCGGCCGACGTATATGTGTCCACACGATTCCCACGAATCCTGTTCAACCCATCCGGCGTTCCCACCCATAAATCGCCGCTTGGCGCCGCAGCCAGTGACAGGATCACGTTGCTGGCCAGCCCTTCGGCCACGGAAAGGGTACGCGAAACGCGCCAATTCCCCATAGCCGCGTCGCGGTCGAGCGCGTTCACGCCATTCTCCTGCGTTCCCGCCCATAGCGTTCCGCTTTCGTCTTCGACCACCGTGGTGACGCGATCGGACGAGAGGCCTTCGCGCGTATCGAGAGTGTGGAAGCGCTGATCGCGCAGGATGTGCAGCCCGTCAGTTTCAGTACCCACCCATAAGTTGCCCTCGCGGTCCTCCATCATCGCGAGAATCGAGGCAGTGGCAAGGGCATCGGTAACGGGAAAGCGCTCGATCTTGCCACTCACCCAGCGAACGAGGCCTGCATTGGTGCCAATCCAAACCGTACCCTCCCGGTCGGCGAATACGGCCTGGATCCGGCTGCCAGGAATCTCTCTGCCAACGGTCTGGCGTGCAACCGCGCGGCCTTCATGCAGCAACACCAGCGCACTTTTCGTGGCCAAAACCGTCTGCGTCCCGGGTAGAGCAGCCAGAAACTGCACGCTTTCCTTGGATAGTCCGGAGTGGGCAATCGCCTGTCGCCAGGAAGCATTGTTCGCTGGCTCCAGAAGCGACTGGCTCTCGCCGCCAGCAGTCAACTGCGTGATAGCTGTCTCCCCGGAGTTCTCGCCGCTGGCAATGAACTGCCGCCCGACGAGCCGCGCCCGTCCCTGCTCGGTCCCCACCCACAACGTGCCACCCGCTGCTTCCTCGAGCGCAACAATTCCGCTGTCTGGCAGCCCATTACGCGTGGAAAAGACTGTAACCGCTCCCTCCTTCCATCGCGCCAAGCCTGCGCTGGTGCCTATCCAGAGCGTTCCATCGCCGGCGGCGAGCAGGCAGCGTATGTCACCGCTGGGCAGCGCTGGACTTGAAGTTCGGTCGAAGATCTGGAAGGCGACGCCGTCGAAGCGCACCAGCCCAGCCTCCGTGCCCAGCCAGATAAATCCATTCCGGGTCTGCGCCAGTGCCTGCACCGTGTTTTGAGGCAAACCGTTCTCCATTGCCCAGGTCTGACGGGCGTAACTGGCCAGCGAGGTGGACGGCTCAACCGCCTGTGCGAAGGAAGCTCCGCAGAGCAGCAACACTGCCGAGCAGGTGCAGCTCAGCAGAGCACGCGTGACCCGTGCTGGTGCGGGCAACAGGCGCAGGCGCCTTTCTGGAGCGCGTTGGTCTGCCGCTTTATACGCAATGGCATGCAAGGGAGCCACTCGAATGACTGTACGCTCCTTCCGGGAGATCCGGCTTGTGCGCAAAACGGCCGCCTTCCCCAGAATTGAGAAGATACAGCATCTCGCGCGTCACAAACAGACTACTGCACAAATTGTCTGGCCGCCCGGCGCAAGGCCGGTATTTACCGGGTACTCGGCCTCCGCCAGGCCCCGCACGGGCGTGGATCCTGTAGACTTCTGCTGTAAACTTCTGATGGTAGGCGGGTCATTCCTCTTGCGGCGTTGTAATTCTCCTTCTTATCTTCTGTGCCTATCTTTCTTCCTCTCCGTCTGCGCCCTTGCGCAGCAGGGCGGAATGAGCGGTATTGCCTCTGGTGTAGCAGCTACGCCGCAGTACGATGCCGAGAAGCGGCCCATCACTGCAGGCGGATTTGTCGATCAAGGGCCGGTGTGGTTTCAAGACATCACCAGGCAGGCAGGGCTCTCCGGCTGGCAGCACAAGATGGGCGTTCCGGAGAAGAATTTCATTGTTGAGACCAACGGCTCTGGCGTTTGCCTTATCGACTACGACAACGACGGCTGGCTGGACATTTATCTGGTGAACGGCTCGACTTTCAACGCACTCGATGGTAAAGAAGAGCCGCCGCATGCCGCGCTCTTCCACAACAATCACGACGGAACCTTTACCGATGTCTCCGCCCAGGCCGGAATGACCAATGACCGCTGGGGCTATGGATGCTCAGTGGCCGACTATGACAACGATGGCTGGCCTGACCTCTTTGTAGGCAACTACGGCAAGAACCGGCTCTACCACAACAACCACGACGGCACCTTTACCGACGTGGCCGAGAAGGCCGGTGTGCAACTGGGCAACTGGTCAAGCGGCTCGGCCTGGGGCGACTACGACGGGGATGGTCGCTTGGACTTGTATGTCGCCGGCTATGTTCACTTCGACCGCGACAATATGCCGGTGAGCGGCTCCAAGACGGTGGGCTACTCCTTCTGCCAGTATCGCGGCGCGCAGGTGAACTGCGGCCCGCGCGGCTTGCAGGGTGAGCCTGACCATCTCTTCCACAACAACGGCGACGGCACCTTTACCGACGTGACGGTGAAGGCGGGAGTCGAGGACAAGAACCGCTACTATGGCTTTACGTCGATCTTTGTGTCTCTCAAAGGTGACGGCAAGCCCGACCTGGTGGTGGGCAACGACTCCGAGCCCAACTATCTCTACATCAACAAAGGCGACGGAACCTTCGAGGACGATAGCTATCTGTCCGGCTTCGCGCTGAATGCCGATGGGCGCGAGATTGCCTCCATGGGCATCGCCGTTGGCGACTACGAAAACAACGGCCTCATCGACTTTTTCATCACTGACTTCGGCGACGACTACAAGGTGCTCTTCCACAATGACGGAGACACCAGCTTTACCGATGTCAGCTACCGGGCCGGCGTGGCTGAAACTACGATTCCCTTTGTCGGCTGGGGCGACGGCCTGTTCGACTTCGACAACGATGGCTGGCTCGATCTGTTCATGGTCAACGGCCATGTCTATCCCCAGGTAGACCAGCATTCGTGGGGCACGTCGTTTGCCGAGCGGCCGTTGCTGTTCCATAACGTTCCCGATCCGAGCGGCAAAGGCCGCAAGTTTGATTACGTTCCGCCCGTCGTAGGCTCGGGGCTGGCGGATGTAATTCCCGCGCGGGGAGCGGCCTTTGGCGATCTGTTCAACGACGGCAAGATCGACGTCGTTATCAATCCCATTGAAGGCCCGCCGGTGCTGCTGCGCGACGTGAGCCCCGACCATCATCACTGGGTTGAAATCGGACTGGTGGGCGGAGTGAATCCAACAACCGGCGAGAAGAGCCCGCGCGACGCCACTTGCGCCACTGCGTATCTAACCGCCAACGGCATGCGCCAGCGCCAGGATGTGCTGGCCAGCGGCAGCTACATCTCGGCCAACGACCGGCGCCTGCATTTCGGCTTGGGCGACGCGACGGACGCTGGCACACTGGAGATTCACTGGCCTTCGGGCGCCAGGGAAACCGTCAAATTGCCTGCCGTGGACCGCATCTTTACCATCACCGAAGGCAGAGGCATTACCGGATCGCTGTGCTCCGGAAAACCTTGCGCCGTGGACAGCGCGGCCGCGCAGCCGGCTTCCTCGCGCCCACCGGCGCGGTGATGTTTTCACCACCGTTCTTGCAGCAGATTGTAAGATCGCACTGCCGAGTGGGCGGAGCCGAACAACTTCGTTCAAAGACACCTGAAGCCCATAGCTTGTCAGGAAAATGATTGACGGGTTTTACAGTTTCACGGACTCAAGGCTGGTTCCTGAGAGAAGCGGAACTGTCTAAGCCAGCTAGGTTTCTGACCGCTTGATTTTGTACCACCGCGGGTGCCTCAGGTCTCGATTTTGAGACCTGGGAACCACGAAATCAAAGGAGCGAATTCATGCGGTCAGGAACCCAGGTCCGCTTACCAGCAGTAGGTGGCAACGACGTCCGGAGCGCTCGGAAGCTGGTTTATAGCGGTGGTATGCAAGACAATTTGTACATTCTTCTTTTCCCAGCCTTTGGGGAGGGACTTGGCTAACGCCGAGATGGATTGCGGATTGGTGAGGAACTCGGCCGCGGCACGGGTTCCTTCGTATCCGATTCCTGCCGCTGTGATGACGGTCGTGCCGGTCTTGGAATTCAAAACCCGGGACACGATCGCGTAGTCCTCGCTAAAGTCAGCACTGGCAGACCAGCGCTTTTGGGTGTTCGAGCGGTCCAGGATGGCCAAAGGCCCATCGAAGACATAACGCATGTCTCCGGTCATGGTAAGGGTCCAGGAGTTGTTGTGCGCGCCGATCAGGATCGTGGGACTTTGGCGCAGGTCGCCAAACGCCACATCGCTGCCGTATCGGATGTCGAACTGTTTCTTGCGACGCACCAACAGGGCCACGATTTTTGTGGTCGCCGCGACATCGCCAATGGTAACGAAGGTATCCTTTGCGGCGTATAGATCCTGAGCGTCAATCTTGGTCCCCGGGGGTAATGGGATATAGGATTCGAATCCCATTTGCTCAGTTTGGCTACGGGGGTGTTGCTGGTAATACCCATCTATATAGGAGGGAGACAATTGATAGACAGCATTCGTGCCGATATAGATGAGGACGGTGTTTGAGTTATCCAGGACGGGAGACCAAAAGTGATTGAAGGCACGCTCCTCGGAGGTGGCAAAGTAGTGCGCTGCGGCCCAGGTCAGGAGCATTGCTGAGATCGCACTTACGATCCACCATCGCCAGGTTCGGAATCTCACGGGGGATGGCTGGTGTTCCGGCTCTGCAAGCTGGCGGTGAACCGGTGGCGCTATCACTTCAACCGGAGGTTGGCCACTTTCCGGTCCAGACGGCGCAGCCGAGGACGAAAGAGTTGGATTCCCGTCAGTCCATTCGAATATAGCCTTGAACGAGCCAGGGGGCACGCTGATCCGGACGGCTTCTTCACGCGCTGTTTGATAGTAGAGCGCGAGGCGCTTCCTGACCTCGGCCGCGCGGCCGCGAACAATCGGATCGTCATTTGTGTCGTAGTCGAGGCGTCGGTTAAAAACATTCGCTCCGATGATCCGTTCCTTGAGCATCTCAAGGTGGCCGGCGAGGGTCTGATCGACGATGTACTGCAACAACTCCTGAGACTGTTTACTGGAGTGAAAGGGCGTACTTTGCAGAATCGCAGACAACGATCTCTGGACCTCGGTCGCAGGTACCCTGTCCGAGACCTTTTGCCGGTCAGGAGAATCAACTATGCCGACTGGGTGGTCCATCGATGGCCTCAAAATCTCCGGCTGCTAATGTACCGTACCCCCATTTAACTAGGTTGACAAGAGCGAATCACAGCAACGTTCACGAACAGTCCTGTACCGTACAGTACGTTGCCAACCCTTCCAAGGTTAACGTTTACTTGCGCCCGTAATAAAGTTAGCGTTAACTTGCGCCCGCAAACAAGAGGGGGTGCTCGGTGCGAAATCTGTGAAATCGCCCGGTCCTTCAGTCTTGTTTTCGTGACTCCGGGCCCTCTCGAACGGGGCTTGGCAACAATTAACAGGCCAGATCAATAGAGGAACAATCTCAGGAGGCAAAATGACCAGGTTACGTCTCACGGTTTTGGCGGTCTTGATGACCACCATGGGCCTGACATTCCTTTCGAAACTCCATGCGCAGTCGAAAGGCATAACAGCTTCATTGTCGGGTACGGTTTCCGACCCGTCCGGGGCCAGAGTCCCGAAAGCCACGGTGAAGCTCAGCAACGCAGAACTTGCAATCACCAGAGCCGACACCTCGGGCCCGACGGGAGAGTTCTCCTTCGCCTTTCTTCCGGAGGGCACCTATACTCTCGAGGCAAGCGCACCGGGATTCAAGACAACCCGGCAAACGGGGATCGCTCTCACTCCGGGAGATACCGTGAGCATAGTGATCACTCTGACGGTCGGCGCCACCGAGCAGGTCACAGTCAACACCACTGCGCCGCTGCTTCAAACAGAGGACTCGAGCATCAGCACCGAGCTCACGAACCAGCAACTTCAGGAGCTTCCGCTCAACCTCCGAAATGACCTCTCCTTTGCGACATTGAATTCCGCAGTGAATACGCAGGGCTACCGGCAGTTGCTGGGAGCCGGGGGCAGTGAGGATACGGCAGACCAGGATTACTCCTTCCTGAATTTCGGAGGCGGTTATTTCGGAACCAATCTGTTCCTTCTCAATGGCGGATACGATGTGGCCACAGGCTGGGGAGGAATCCAGTATGTGCCCGCCCCGGAGGACACGGAACAAGTCAAGGTAACCAGCTACGAGTTTTCAGCCGAATACGGATTCAGCACCGGCAATGCGATCAACATTACCACCAAGGCCGGCACCAGCAGCTACCATTTCCTGGCCGACGAATACATTCGCAACCAGAACCTGGACGCCAACCTTTACTTCAGCAATCTCGCCGGCCTGCCCAGGGTTGACGACCATCGCAATCAATTCGGATTCGCCGGCGGCGGGCCGCTTTACATCCCGGGCATCTATAAACAACGCGACAAGACCTTCTTTTTCTTCAACTATGAGGGCTTGCGGCTCAACGGCGGCCTCACCTACGGCGCCAATGTGCCGACCAGTGCCGAGTTGGGCGGCAACTTCTCCTCAGAGCTCACCACCACTCAGGTCGGAACCGACGCGCTGTGCCGGCCGATCTACAAAGGGGCCATCTACAATCCTTACACTTCAAGATCGGTCACGGCTGCCTGCGCTACGGCCAATAACATCGTCGGACAAACCGTCAGCATTCGTGACCCCTATTCGGGAAACATCATACCCACGACCGGCGTAGGAGCAATCGACGCTCTGGCGAACAAATTCGCCACTGGAAATTACTGGCCGGCGCCAAAGAACCCAGGCGGAGGCTACAACTTCAACACCGTGACGAGCGCGCCGACCTCCTCCAACGAGTGGGGAATCCGCATTGACGAAAACATCAACGCAGCTAACAAGATTTACGGGCAATTCTCGAACAAGCACGAGGGAAAGGTCCAAACGGGAGCCTTTTACGGAAACGATGTGGCGGGGCCCTATGTATACGACCCCAACAACCGCATGTTTGGGGTTTTGGGCTATTCTCACGTCTTCTCGCCAACTCTTGTCCTCACCACCGACTTGTTCTTCGTCCGCTTTGCCGCGGGCAACGTGGTCCAGGGCTTTCCGTTCAAACCTTCGTCGCTCGGCTTGCCGGCCGTTATCGACCAGTGGTCGCCGCAGTTTCCGCAGATTCAGTTTGGAAACACCTTTAGCGGCCAGGGATCCTATGCTCCCCTGGGAGCAACGCAAAATTCCGGCGAAGCCACGTTTCCTGAGAATAATGCCAGCCTGAACGCCGACCTGAATAAGAGCTTCAAAGCTCATTCCGTTTCGGTCGGGTACCTGGGCATTTGGCAAACCACCGACGGCGGCAGATTGACCCCAACTGTCTTGAATTTCTCGCTTGCCATGACGGCAGGTCCCGACCCGTCGAACCCGGCGACAGGAACAAACGGAGACGGGCTCGCATCCTTCTTGGCGGGCGCCGGCAACTCCGGGATCGGCTCGGCTGGTACTACTGGCTACACCGCGTTTGCGGCGACGACCAATTACCTGCACGGGATGTACGTGCAGGACGACTGGAAAGCCAGCCGGAAGTTGACGTTGAACCTCGGCTTCCGCTATGAAATCCAGATGCCGGCGACGGCACGGCATAACCAGCAGGCCTATTTCGATTTCCACGCCCTCAACCCGATCAGTGCCGCGGCTGGCGTCCCGGTTTACGGGGAAGTCGTCTATAACAATCCGGGGAATCGCGGCCTCTATCAAAAGAACCTGGACGACCTGGCGCCCCGCGTTGGCTTTGCGTACGCCATCTTGCCGAAGCTGGTGATGCGCGGCGGCTTCGGCGTGTATTACGCGAGAAACTGGTATGGCGGCTCCGGACCGGACCCGGGATACTCGACCTCAACGGCATGGACCTCTTCGCCCGACGGGATTACGGTGACGACGCCCCTCGCGAAGGCATTCCAAACCGGACTCGTGCCAGTGACCGGGAACTCGCTGGGAAGCCTGACGCTCGTGGGTCAGAGCCTTGGGGGGAACCCTGTGAATCCATTCCGTCCCGATCCTCTCACCAAGGAGTTCAGTTATGGGTTCCAGTACGCCTTCACTCCGAATGACGTGCTGGATGTCGCCTATGTGGGGGGTCGGGGATCGCGCATTACCCTCGGCGGCATGAATTACGGCCAACTGAATCCAAACTATCTTTCCATGGGCTCAGCGCTGAACAATACCAGTGCGTCGTCCACCGGCCCCTACCCCACTCCCTTAAATAATCCGTTTGCACCTGCACTGAGCTCCCTGGGACTCACCTCTATGGCTTGCCCGTGGACGGTCGCGCAATCTCTGATGCCGTATCCGGAGTTCTGCGGAGGCGTCTCAGCCCAGGACGAACCCGTCGGGAATAACGACTACAACGCATTGCAGGCAAACTTCAAGCATCGTTTCGGGGCCGGCCTGATCTTCACCGCCTCCTACACCTTCTCGAAGTTCCTGTCCGATGTGGCCGGACCGGAGGAATGGGGATCGGTCAACGGCGATACCGGCGGCTCGGGTATCCGCAATTACTACGACCTGAAAGCGGATTGGACGGTTGACGGCGAGGATATCCCTCAATCTCTGGTTCTGAACTATGTGTATGAATTGCCGGTCGGCCGGGGCAAGAAGTTCGGCGGCAATATTAGCTGGGTTGAGGATGCCGTTGTGGGCGGCTGGCAGGTGAGTGGAATTACCACCGCGCAGAGCGGATTCCCGATGTCGATCGGCCCCAACGGGAACAGCTCAACCGTATTTGGTGGCAGTCAACATGCCAACGTGACCGGGCAGCCTTTCAGGTCCGGCAGCTGCGGCACCGGCAAAACCGGTAACCCGATCATCCCTGTGGGATCGAAGTACTGCTTCTTCAACCCGGCGGCCTTTACACCGCCGCCTGCATACACCTTCGGCACCGGTCCGCGCTACTATTCCAATCTGCGGGCTCCCCGATACGTGGACGAGGATCTGACGCTCGGAAAGTGGTTCACCTTCCCGGAGAGATTCCGCATGCAGATCGCTGTGCAGATGTTCAACGCGTTCAATCACCCCAATTTTGGTATACCGGACTCCGGCGTGGGCGATGGGACCATGGGCGAAAGTTCTTCCACCCAGGGAGCGAGACAAATGCAGGGTGTGGTTAAGATAACTTACTAGGGCTGGCTATGCAGAGGACCATACTTGCTTTCTGCCTGACGATCGCGTTCACACCTCCAAGCGTGAACGCGATCGTCTTTGCGGAAGCGCCAGAGCAAACCATTCAATCCGTCTTGGCCGAGGCTGCTGCGGCTCAAGCCAGCGGGGATTTTCGTTCCGCGGCGGAGTCGTATCGCAAGGCTACTGAACTCGAACCATCGATCCCGGAACTCTGGGCCAACCTCGGGCTTATGTACCACGCAATGGGTGAGCGCTCTGAAGCGATCCAAAGCTTCAGACAGGCGATCAAGCTCAATTCATCTCTGTTCGTGCCGCAATTGTTTCTGGGCATCGAATACCTTGAAATGCAAAAGCCGGATGCTGCTATCCCGTTTCTTGAAAACGCTGTAAAGCTGAACCCGAAGGACCCGCAGGCCGAGCTTTCGCTGGCGAAGGCGTACTCCATGAAGGGTCAAGGCGATCTCGCTGCCGACTTCTATTGGAGATCGACGAAGATGACTCCAAATGACGGGAAGGCCTGGTTCGGGCTTGGTATGGCCTACCTGCAGCAGGTGGACACCGACGCGCGTATTATGACGGGCACTTACAAGGACTCGAAATATAACAAGTTGCGGGCTGGCGAGTTATTTGCGGAACAGGGCAAGCTGGTCGAGGCGGCTCGTGCCTACAAAGATGCGGTCTCGGTGGCGTCGCCACTCCCTTGCTCCCATGCGGGCTATGGCATCGTATTGCTGCGGCAAAATGCGCTCGCCGAGGCAAAGGAGGAATTCGATCGGGAATCAAACTCCAATTCAGGTTGCCCTTTGACCAGCCTTGGCCTTGCGGCACTGCAATTGATCCAGGGCGACACCGAGAACTCTCTGAGAGAGTTGCTCGCTATCTGGAAGGCGGATCCAGGATTTCTCCAGGAGAGCTTGCCCTTGTTGCACGATGGAATCTCGGCCGAACAGACTGAGAAGCTATTAGGTCTGGCGAAAGATTGGCAAGCAGACAACAAGACTCCAGCAGGCTTTGTGGATTCGATTCAGGCAGGGTTGCAATCGGATGCTCCAATTTCTGCAACTCTCACCGAATTTGGAGCCGACAATCCTGGCACGGGACCTGATGCGGCACCTCCATTAACTCAGGATTCTGAGAAGTTTTTTAAGTCAGGCCAATTCCGTAAGTGCAGTGAAACCTTGCGCCCCCGCCTGAGTGTTCTGCCAGAGCAATACCTCTTGATTCTGGCTCCATGTGCCTTTTACACGGGCGATTATAGAATCGCTTCGCTGGCAGCGCGAAGGCTTGCAACGTTCCCGGCAAGTCGGCAGACCGGACTGTATTGGGAATCCAAGGCCGATCAAAGGTTGGCTATCGCTGCCCTAACCCGCGCCGGGGAGATCGATGCAAACTCACCAAGAATGCACGTTCTGCTGGGGGATATTTACCGTCAAAAGCGAAGATGGGGGGCTGCGGAATCAGAGTATCGCAAGGCGCTTGTATTGAAGCCGGAAGATCACAGCGGTCGGCTGGGTTTGGCGATCGCGCTCTTTGAGGATGGAAACAGCGAGGAAGCATTCGCGACCGACAAGGATCTATTGCAGAAGAATCCGGAAGATCCTGAAGCGAACCTGCTGGCCGGCGAGATACTCGTCCAGCAGCACCAATACGCCGGCGCGGAGAGTTACCTCAACAAAGTCCAAGGTACCAAACCGGAGTTTATGCCGAGGCTCCATGCCTTGTTAGGCGAAGTCTACGCCAATACCGACCGTATCCCTGAGGCTCTGGCGGAGTTTAAGTTGGGCATCGCCAGCGACGAGGATGGCAGCATCCACTTTCAGATGGCGCGTCTCTATCAGAAAACCGGGGATAAGAAAGCAGCGGCTGAAGCTTTTCAGGCTTCGCAGCAGTTGCGCAAGCAGTGGGATGATCGCGCAAGCGTCGCCCTCCAACAACTAACTACCGATATCAGTCGCCAGTAGGGCTACGAGGGAATCCGAGCGAACAACAAACTCTTTCGAGCAGACGTTATCCAGGATTGATCGTAGAAGCGAAAAAGCTTGCTTCTTAAGGAGCAGGGGATTGTGTGGCCAAACCTCACATGCCCACTTGTGAGTCAGTTAAGTTCTGACGCTGGAGTTTATCTTGATCTCTTTACGTTTTGCCAAAATAGCCTTTGGGGCTGCGGTGCTGGCGTTTCTGAGCGCAACACCATCTCCTTGCGCAAGCAGCTACATCCAGTCCGTCCAGCGAAGCGCGAATAGCGTAACGCTTTACTCGGAAAGCGGCGCTTTGCGTATTGAAGTGTGCTCGGATCGCATGATCCATGTCGTTGCAAGTCCGACACGAGAGATTCCCCTGCCCATTGTTCCCGTAGTGATCGGTGAGTGCAACGACAGTGACTTCAAAGTCGTGCCGGACAAAGCGATGGTTGCCATCCACACGGCCGCACTTGAGGTTCGTGTCGATCGCGTAACCGGGGCCATTCGCATTATCTCTGCTGACGGGAAGACAATTCTTAGCGAACCGGCGAACGGAGGAAGAAAACTAACCCCGACAATGATTGATGGCAGACCCACGTTCCAGGTGGAACAGGAGTTTCTGTCGCCGCAAGATGAGGCCCTTTACGGGCTTGGCCAGCACCAGGAAGGGATCTTTAACTTAAGGAATATCCCACTGCGCCTACAGCAAGCGAATACAAATATCTCTGTTCCAGTGCTGTTGTCAACCGAAGGCTACGGGCTGCTATGGAACAATGCGTCATTAACAGACTTCAATGCTGCCGATCAAGCCATTCAGCTAGACGCCAGGACAGGCGAGGGAAGTTTCAGGACCGGCGCAGCGGGTGAATACGGCTTCCTGCTAAGCGGAAATCGAACATCCCAACTCCATCTTTCGGTTGGAGACAACACGATCATCGATATCAAGAACATGTGGGTCGCCGATTCTGCCAGCGCCAAAGTCGATTTGAAGGCTGATACGGAATATAAGATTTCGGCTCAAACCGGTGGCGATACAAAGTTGTTTGTCCGTTCTCCTTCCGATACCACAGAGTTCCGCTCTCAAGCCGGCGGCGCGGTGGACTATTTCCTCTTTTACGGGCCGGGGTTTGACCAGGTGATTGAGGAATATCGCCAGATGACCGGTGCTGCTCCGCTGCTGCCTCGATGGGCATTCGGTTTTTGGCAGTGCAGGGAGCGGTATTCAAGCCAACAGCAGATTCTGGACACGGCTGCGGAATTTCGTAAGCGCAAGATTCCCGTCGATGTGATCGTCCAGGACTGGCAGTACTGGGGCAAATATGGCTGGAATGCTATGCGGTTCGATGAACAGTACTATCCCGCTCCGGCGCAGATGATCACCCAGCTGCACCAGGAGGATCTTCATTTGGTGGCTTCGGTGTGGGCGAAGTTTGGAGCAGAGACGGCTGTTGATCAAGATATGAAGAAAGAGCATCTGCTTTTGCCCTCTGGAGCGGATCCCAGGGATCCCGGGGAGACACAAGCCAAGGAAGACTGGGCGGACCTATTCAATCCAAAGGCGCAACAGCTGTTCTGGTCAGAACTGAATCGTGGGCTCTTTCGGGAAGGTCTCGATGGTTGGTGGTTGGATGCTTCCGAGCCCGAAGGCGATGCGCTCAAAGGAGTGTTGACCGATCTCGGCCCGGGAGAATTGGTGCGCAATGCGTATCCGCTGTACGAAACGACCGCGGTTTATCAGGGGCAACGCGCTACGACTGACGAGAAACGCGTAGTGATTCTGACGAGGTCCGCGTTTGCCGGTCAGCAGCGCAATGCTTCCATCTCATGGTCGGGCGATATTTCGGCGAATTGGGAAACCCTGCGCAGACAGATTCCAGCCGGGCTGAGTTTCAGCATGTCGGGACTGCCTTACTGGACGACAGACATCGGCGGTTTTTTTCGTCCTGTCGAGCAGTACACATCAGATGCGTATCATGAGCTGCTTATCCGGTGGTTTGAATTCGGGACTTTTTGTCCCATTTTTCGCATTCACGGATATCAATCCAGGACTGAGATGTGGAACTACGGTCCTGGGGTAGAGAAGATCCTGACGCAATACGATGAATTTCGCTATCGTCTCATGCCTTACATCTACTCCACTGCCTGGGGAGTCACCAGCCGTGGAGAAACTGTCATGCAGGCATTGCCATTTGTCTACCCGAATGACCTTGCACTGAGAGATGTCGATGATGAATTTCTGTTTGGCAATTCGTTATTGGTAAATCCCGTAACGCAGCCGAATGCCGCGAGTCGCAGTGTCATCCTGCCAGCTGGTAACGACTGGGTGGACTTCTGGTCTGGAAGAGCCTATCGCGGAGGGCAACGGATTGTGGCTGATTCCCCATTAGACCAGATTCCAATATTGGTGAAGGCAGGTAGTATTGTTCCGATGGGGCCTCAAGTGCAATCCACAGCAGATGCGCAAGACCCAATAGAGATTCGAGTCTATGGCGGAAGAGATGCCGATTTCCTGCTTTACGAAGACAGCGGGGATAGCTATGCATACGAGCATGGCGCCAGAGCAACGATTCATCTGCATTGGGATGATCGTCGAAATGCGCTGTCGATTGGGGATCGATCGGGAACATTCCCGGGAATGCGAATGAAGCGCACCTTCCGGATTGTCCTGGTTAAGCAGGGACATGGGATAGGATTCGGATCGGATTCAGGCGTTGATCGTTCAGTAACGTACGACGGACATCAGATGAGGATCGATCTGGGCAGGCAAAGCTGAAAAAATGACATACTTCTGCCCCGGAGATCATGCGGCGCTCGAACGACACATCTCGCCAGTTCAACTGAAGCTGTTCAGCCGCCCGCATTCCTGCAGGGCGCCAAACAGCGATCCGTGCGGCATCAATCTCGATTGAGAAAACCGGCATTGCGAAGTATGCGCCGGACCTTCTTTGGTGAGATCGACAGCGACACGGCAACACGCGAGATCTTCTTATCCTCACGCATCCAGACCTTGGGGATTACGATCTCGGCGAACTCCTCGGTCACTTGCTGAAAGGTTTTGTGGCCCAGCATTCCTTCGGACCATCCGCGCAGCGTATCGTTGACGCCTGAAGCCTGCATGATACGCGACTTGAGCGCGGCAAGGTCGTCCAGGAGATGATCGTTCTCTCCTGCCCCGATCAGGTTTGTCGCTTCGCCGGCGCATCGTTTTGCCGTCTCCCACTCCTGAAAGAATTCGTTTGCAGCAGTCATGCCGCGGGCGATGTGCGCGCCGGCAATCAAGCGGCGATTCTGCGTCAGTTGCGCCGCCGTCAGGGCCTCTTCGCTGTATTGCCGCGCCTTGTTCGCATGCAGAGCCGTGTCCACATCTTCGCCAACGTGCTCTTCCACGCGGGCATTTTCCGTTGCGGCTTGCAAAATGCGCGCCCGCGCCATGAGAATATGATCGTTTTTTTCTACTCCGATCCGAAAGGCCTCCGTCGCCTCAACGGCTGCCCTGTCAATGTCTCCCCGGTCCAGGTGCAGGTATCCTGAATTCAACATCACGGAGCCAATGCCGCCAAGGTGAGCGTGCAACTCGTAGATGTCTCTTGCCTGCCGCAGCTGCCGAGTTGTCTCCTCGCAGATCTGCTGATAGCGAGCTCGCAGGCTGCTCTGAGGGTTGGCAGCCGTGTTGGGCCGGCTGGCGCTGCGCGACAGATTCGGCTTGCGCGTCTGTGCATCGATTTTTTTCCGTAGTTGCAGCGCGAGGAGCCGGCGCACGTAGGCGGCATTGACCAACGCGCGCGCCAGATTGCAATGGGTCAGATCGCCCGCGGAATAGATGGCGATGGCGCGATCGAAATGGTCGAGCGCCTTGGCGTATTCGCCCGAACGCCGCACGATGCGCCCACGCGCCGACTCTATGTTACCGAGAGCAAGATAATGATCTGTGGATTTGAGAACGGTCTCGGCGTGAGCCAGCAGCCGCAGAGCTTCCTTTCGCAAGCCACTCTGAAACAGCAGCCACGCCTCGTGAATCTGAATCACCGCGGTGAACATCGCGTTGTCGCGGGACTTCTGGGCGCACTGACGCGCCTGCACGATGTCTTTGAGCGCGGTCTCGTATTCGCCCTTTCTCCTGTGTGCTCTCCCTTTCCAGAAGTGGGCAAGTGTCACCAGATGTTCGTCGGGAGATTCCCGCGCTGCCTTCAAGACGAAGTCGAGGATTTCAATCGACGTATCGACCTCTTCGATCGACAAGGCGCGGAATGCCTCGACCATGCACACGCAGAGATAATCGTCCAGCGGCATCTTGCGCCGGGATTGAATGGGGAAGTTTGCCAGCAACCCATCCAGAAAGCGATGATCCCGATAGCCCACGTCGACCCATTGCGCCACCAGGAGCAACAAATTCGCTGCGCGTGGATGATCGGGCCGCAGTTTTCGTAAAGTTTCTTCGGCGTGGTCGAGCAGGGCTTTCCCTTCCGATATATGCCGACGTTCAAGCGCATCTTTCAATCGATTTGCAAACTGCGGTCCCAGCATCATTCCCAGCTTCCCAGAGAGGCAATCCAAAGCGGTCGAACAGATGCTGCCGCCGTTGCGTTGGGGCATAGTTCCAACCGGACCGTCGCTCTGCCAGCAACTCTTCGATCCCATTCAGATCAGACACATATGGTCAAGATTATTCCGCGAACCAGCCGGTTTTGTCCACTCGCCCGAAACGGACGAGTGCGGCTTGTCTGCCGCGGCGGGGTGGGTTCTACTCGAAAACGTAGCCGGGCCGGCAATGAGGCAGGCAGCGCCGAAGGAGAAGAGAGAGATGATAAGGCAGAGGTCGAGGGCAAGCAATTGGGACTCCCCGCGATGGCAGGGAATCACCCGCAGTTACACGGCCGCAGACGTGGGGCGCCTGCGCGGAACGGTGCGGGTAGAGTATTCGCTGGCGCGGGCCGGCGCGGAGAAGTTCTGGGAACTGCTCAAGAGCGAGGAGTACATTCCGGCTTTGGGCGCGTTGACCGGCAACCAGGCAGTAGAGATGGCCCAGGCGGGGCTGAAGGCGATTTACCTGAGCGGCTGGCAGGTGGCGGCGGATGCCAACCTCGCGGGCCAGATGTATCCCGACCAGAGCCTCTACCCCGCCAATAGCGTGCCCAACGTGGTGCGCGCTATCAACAATGCTTTGCTGCGGGCCGACCAGATTGCGCACGCCGAGGGCCATGACGGCGTGGACTGGATGCTTCCCATCGTGGCGGACGCCGAGGCCGGCTTCGGCGGAACGCTGAACGCATTCGAACTGATGAAGAGCATGATCGAAGCCGGGGCTGCCGCGGTGCACTTCGAAGACCAGTTATCTTCGGCCAAGAAATGCGGCCATATGGGCGGCAAGGTGCTGGTTCCAACGCGCGAAGCCATTCAGAAGCTGGTGGCCGCGCGGCTGGCGGCGGATGTTCTCGACATTCCGACAGTTCTGATTGCGCGCACCGATGCCAATGCCGCGCATTTGCTCACCAGCGACTGCGATCCGCAGGACGCGCCGTTTCTGACCGGCGAGCGCACCGTGGAAGGATTCTTCACGATCAGCGGCGGGATCGATGCGGCCATTGCCCGCGGTCTGGCGTACGCGCCCTATGCCGACATGTTGTGGTGTGAGACTTCGGAACCGAATATCCCGGAAGCGGAGAAATTTGCCGAGGCGATCCACGCGCAATTCCCCGGGAAACTGCTGGCCTACAACTGCTCGCCTTCGTTCAACTGGAAAGCCAAATTGAACCAGTGGGAGATCGCTCAATTTCAGAGAGAACTGGCCGCCATGGGCTACCGTTTTCAGTTCGTGACGCTGGCGGGTTTTCATGCGTTGAATCTCTCCATCTTCGAACTGGCACACGACTATGCGCACACAGGGATGTCGGCCTATTCGCGGCTACAGCAGCGCGAATTTGACCTGGCTGAAACGCTTGGATACGGAGCGGTGAAGCACCAGAGATATGTCGGCACCGGGTATTTTGACGATGTGGCGAGCGTAGTCTCCGGGGGCCAAACCTCCATCCAGGCGCTGCATGGTTCAACCGAGGAGGAGCAGTTTGAACATCCCGCGGTCAGCGCCGATGCAGATTATGTGATCCCGGTTTCGGGCGATTGAGCAGAGACGCGCCGACCGTGATCCGGGGTGGTTCTTTCCATTCCGCAGACATGCAGGCGTGGTGCGAGTGGCTTTTTCCTGACCAAGCCGCTTTGGGCCAGTGGTTCCCGGCCTGCAATCATTGAAGAAGCGCTGTCACCCAGGGCAATTGAGAGGAAGAATATTTCATGAACGCAACGATGCAGATCATCGAGAGTCCAACATCGCTGACGGCCGCGGAGAGTCAAATCCTGACCGCGGAAGCCAAGGAATTCCTGTATGCGCTGGCACTGCGGTTTGAATCGGAAAGAATCGGCCTGCTGAGTGCGCGCAAACGGAGGCAGGCCCAGTTCGACCTGGGCCAGATGCCGCAGTTTCCGGAGCAAACCGCGGAGATACGCGAAGCGCATTGGAGCGTAGCCCCGATTCCGCCGGATTTACTCGATCGCCGGGTTGAAATCACGGGCCCGACGGAGCGGAAGATGGTGATCAACGCGTTGAACTCCGGGGCCAGTGTCTTCATGGCAGATTTTGAGGACGCCAACGCTCCCACCTGGAATAATTGCATCGAAGGCCAGGTGAATTTGCGCGACGCGAACCTGCGCACAATCGACTATCGTTCGCCAGAGGGCAAGGTGTACAAGTTGGGGCCAAGCCCGGCAGTGCTGTTTGTCCGGCCCCGCGGCTGGCACATGGTGGAGAAGCATTTTCTCATTGCGGGAGCTCCGATATCGGCATCGCTGTTCGACTTTGGTTTGTACTTCTTTCACAACTCCCGCACGCTGCTGAAGCGCAATACGGCTCCGTATTTCTATTTGCCCAAGCTGGAGAGCCACCAGGAGGCGCGGCTGTGGAACGACGTGTTTGTCTTCGCGCAGCAGTATGCCGGCCTGCCCAAGGGGACGATTCGCGCCACCGTGCTGATTGAAACCATCTCGGCGTCGTTTGAGATGGACGAGATTTTGTACGAACTGCGCGATCACTCCGCAGGGCTCAACTGCGGGCGCTGGGACTACATCTTCAGTTTCATCAAGAAATTCCGCAACCTCCCTGAGTTCACGCTGCCGCAGCGGGGCGACGTCACCATGGAGCAGCCGTTTCTTCGTTCCTATGTTGAGCTGCTGATTCACACCTGCCACAGGCGCGGAATCCATGCCATGGGCGGCATGGCGGCGCAGATCCCGATCCGCAACAATCCGGCGGCCAATGAAGAGGCCATGGAGCGGGTGCGGCAAGACAAGCTGCGCGAAGTGCGCGCCGGTCATGACGGCACCTGGGTTGCCCACCCCGGCTTGGTGCCAGTAGCCAAGGCCGTCTTCGATGAGCACATGAAGGGCCCCAACCAGATTCACCCGCCGGAGACCAGGCGCTCGAAGATCACGGCGGCGGACCTGGTGGCGCTTCCCCAGGGGCGGCTGACCGAAGCCGGGTTTGAGCGGAACATCGATGTCGCGCTGCAGTACATCGAGTCGTGGCTGCGAGGAAATGGCTGTGTTCCCATTTACAACCTGATGGAAGATGCGGCGACGGCGGAGATCTCTCGCGCGCAGTTGTGGCAATGGATACGCTACGGGGCCCGCCTGGACGATGGCCGCACCATCGACGCGGCCATGATGACCGAAACCCTGCAGCGGATTCTCGACCGGACAGAACAGTCGCTGGGCGCGGAGGGTTTCAGAGCCTCTAAGTTCGAGCGGGCGGCCGAGTTGCTGCAGGAGTTCTCGACCGGAGAGTTTCAGGAGTTCCTGACCACTGCGGCCTATGCGGAGTTTGCCTGACCGCATCGCTGGTTTAATGTAATGATTCTTGCTTCACCGCCGAGGTTTTCGGCGACCACTTTTTCCGCTCGCTGGCCGGCGCGGGCGGCTCAGGCGCTGGTTGAGTCGCGTTCGGCGTTGCTTCCCGAGGGAGATCCTCCACCGCTACCGCCGATGAAGTAACTGGCTCTTTCGCGGCCGCTGGTTCTTGCTTCACCGCCGAGGTTTTTTGCGACCACTTTTTCCGCTCGCGGGCCGGCGCGGGCGGCTCAGGCATCTTGGTTTGCGGCGAGGCGGGCGCCGGTTGTGCAGCGGGCATGGGTTCTTCCGCTTTTGCAGGCAGATTCTCAGCGGGCGCGGCAATTGCCTGAGAGCCGACGGGCTGAGATGCAACCTCCTGAGCAGGGTTCGGAGAGGAGGCCGCTGGCGTTTGCAGCGCGCTTTGGCCGGATTTCCTCAGCACGCTCTCCAGCAGCAATTCAGCGATATCTTTGGTGGCGATGGCGGCATTTTCGTTTTTGCACGGCGTGCTTTCGAGCATGCTCTTGCAGAAAGGGCAGCCTACCGCAAGCACTTTGGTCTCGCTTCTGCCGTCACCGGTAAGGCGCTGCTGCGCCTCGCGAAAGCGATTGTCGGAGATTCTCTCGGAACCCGCTTCTTCCTCCTTCCAGAACTGCGCGCCGCCGGCGCCGCAGCAAAAGGAGTTCTCGCGCCTGCGGTCCAGTTCGACAAAGTCGTTGGTGAGGACGCGAAGCAGGTTGCGCGGCGCGTCATAAACGCCGTTGTGGCGGCCCAGGTAGCAGGGGTCGTGATAGGTGATGCTGGAGGACATGGCCTCGCCTTTGAGCTTGCCGGAGGCGACCAGCAACTCAAGGTACTGGGTGTGGTGCACGACCTTGAAATCGCCGCCCAGCTGCGCGTATTCCTTGCCAATCGCGTTCATGCAGTGCGGGCAGGTGGCGACGATGAGTTTGGGTTTGGCAGCGGTGAGCGTGGCCACGTTCTTTTCCGCCAGTTGCCGGTAGAGGTATTCGTTTCCGGCGCGGCGCGCGGCGTCGCCGGTGCAGCACTCTTTTTTGCCGAGCACTGCAAAGTTGACTCCGGCAAGAGCCAGCAACTGCACCAGGGCGCGGGCGGTCTTCTGCGAATGTGGATCGTAGCTTGCGGCGCAACCTACCCAATAGAGCACTTCGGCGTTGGGGTTTTCGTCGATGGTAGGGACCTTGAGGCCCTCGGCCCAGGCCATGCGCTGTTCCTGATTGATGCCCCAGGGATTGGCGGCGCGCTCCATGCCGCGAAAGGCCGATTGAAGCTGGGTGGGAAATTCGCCCTCGATCATGATCTGGTTGCGGCGGATGTCGACAATGTCCAGCATCTGCTCGTTTTGAACCGGGCAAACCTGCATGCATGCGCCGCAGGTGGTGCAGGCCCAGGCGGCTTCAGGGGTAAGCGCGAAGGCCAGCAGCGGACGCGGGCTTGCGGCGCCGCGCTCGAAGCCCGATGAGCTCTGGGCGAGATGGTTCAGCTCCATCCGCTTGTTAATCTCAAGGGCCGCCGGGCTGAGCGACTTGCCGGTGGTCGACGCGGGACAGACGTCCTGGCAGCGGTTGCACTGGATGCAGGCGTAGGCGTCAAGCAGCCGCGGCCAACCGAGATCTTCGAGTTTGCCGGCCCCAAGTTTCTGATCTTCCGATTCGAGATTCAACTCCAGAGCGGGCAAGACTCCGGAGGGAGCAGCGCGGGCCACCAGATACTTGGCCGGCGCCATGAAGGTATGAATGTGCTTGGAGAAGGGGAAGTACATGAGGAAGGCCAGAATGCTGCCCAGAGCGCCCCAGTAGCCAACGATGCGCCAGAGTTCGGCATTCTCAGGCGTAAAGAGGTGCGCGAGCAGCGTGGCAAAGGGCTGGAAGCGATCGGGACCCTCAGCAGCCAGCTTGGCGCCCGCGCCAATGGCCCGGCTGCCGACGTGCACGAGGATAAACGTGGAGACGATGAGGGAATCGCGCGAGATGCGCGAGTGGCGCACGTCCTCATGCAGCAGGGTCTTGGCGTTGAAGCGGAAGTCGCGGCGGCTGGGCAGCAGGAAGCGGCGCATCACCAGCGCGATGACTCCGATATAAACCAGCGCGCTGAAGAGATCTGCCGCCAGGTTGTAGGCAATGCCGGCCAAGCCGGACGACGGGATCGAGAAGGGGAAGAATCCTTCCAGTGCGTCCACAACATTGACCAGGAGATAAAAGACGAAGCCGTAAAAGATGCAGGCATGGAAGAAACTGATGGCCGGGCGCTTGCGAAAGGTGCGGCTTTGGGTGAGCGTGGTCGTCAACGCATACCAGAGCCGCGCGGGCAGCCGGTCGCAGCGTGGATCGGGATCGTCTTGCCCGGCACGAATGCGGCGGTAAAGGCGATAGAACCCGCGGAGCGCGATGCTGCCGGTACCGATCGCGAACAGCAGAAATGCAATTTGTTGACCCAGGGGAAGCATGGGGGCTCACCTTGAAACGCTTCAGTGCTTTCAGCGTTACTTGCGCAGCTCGCGAACCGTCGCGGGAACAACTTCCTCTACCGAATGCACATTTTCCTACTGATCTTTTAATTTACCGCGCGGTAGAATAATTTTGCAAGGGCTGGCCGGAAGAATTTTACGAAATGCCAACGAAAAACGCTGAGACGCTCGTGAATACGCCACCTTCCACGCTGACCGAGGAGGAACAAATGCTCCAGGAGATGGTGCGGAAATTCGCGAAGAATGAGATTGGGCTGCGGGTCCGGGAGATGGATGAGAAGCAAAAGGTGGATGCCGGACTGGTGTCGCAACTCTTCAACCTGGGACTGATGGGGATTGAAATTCCGGCCGCGTGCGGGGGCCTGCGCGCGTCCTTCCTGAGCGCAATTCTCGCGTCGTGGAGATTTCGCATGAGCGCGTGATTGGCGCGGTAGTTGAAATCTCCACAACGCAAAAGGAGCGTGCCGCACAGTACAAGACAAGGGCGATGTCCAGAGGATTACTTGTAGATCAAATGAATCTGCACATCGGTCGCCGGGCACGCCACGTCAATGGTGGCCGTATCGAAACCTGGCGCAGTCAACATGACCCTGGGATTATTCGAAAAGCCGAAGCCTTCCTTGGGAACGCCAAAAAAATTCCTGTCCAGCTTTTGGTTCGAGTTCTCGTCGTGCAGCACCACAACGGCATAGCGGCCTGGCGGCAGGCTCAACTGCATCGACAACTCATTGCCGGTGATGGGAAATCCCGAATGAAGGAACGCCCTTTCGTTCTGTTCGGGCCATCCTTCGGGCGTCTTGAAGACGTTCACGCCCAGTTGGCCCTTCTGGTTGCGAAATCCATCCACGTGCACAGTCAGCGTACAGGGCCCCGACTGCGCGCCCGCCGTGGCCGTCAGGTACAGCAGTGCGCCAACGGCTGCGCTCATCCAGCGGTATCTCATGTTCGTCTCCGTTCAGGCAGGCCGCGAGCGGGAGGGGAGCGTCCCGTTCCCGGCCCCGCGCTTTTACTTGACTTTGCCGGTTGCAATGTTTCGGCCGAAGTGAAACGACGGGCCGACTGAAAAGCGGTAGATCCAGAAGCCTTTGCCCAGCAGATCGTTCATCGGGTGGCTCCATACCGCGTCGGCCTGCATGCGTGCGCTCAAGTGCTGCGACACGCGCACATCGGTCCCGCCGCCCATGCCGTAGCCGCCTGTCCAGTCCAGCTTCTTCCCCGATGGCACCAGTTGCGCCGCAACTGCGGTGGCGATGGGGTCGCCCGGGTGCAGCGTCGCACTCACGCGGAACGCGCACAGCACCGGATGAATGAGGATCGTCGTTTTGGCAAAGCGCCGGTACTCGAGTTGCGATCCGGCAGCGAAGGTCTGAATGGTCACGTCCGTCGGGATGCTCAGGTGATATCCGGGCGGCAGCTGGGCCGCCAGCGCCTGCTGCAGGTTCGTCGGCAACAGGGGCGCCGTAAATGGACCAGTGCCGGTCTCTTTGCTGTAGTCGAATCCCGACCCGAGCCAGCGATTGTTTGCGTAGCCGACCTGCGTGGCGAAGCCGGGTTGGTTCAGGTTGTTAACCCATGGCGCGTTGATGTCGGAAAAGCCCACGAACGCATCGTATCTGCCGGTGTAGCGCTCTTGTGCAGTACAGCGCATGGCTGCGAACAGGACGAGAGCCGCCAACAGGGGAAGAATGGCCCGCCCGAAGCGATTGCGATTGTGCAGGGTCATAGTTGCTCCTCGATAAAGCTTGGTAGATAGGGTGGTTGGCCGGGATGCTCGAGTGGGCCCAGCGCGGTGACGAACCGGACAGCCCGGTTCAGGACAGGTTCGGTCTGCTCCCGGTGGGGGAGATGACCCGTGTTGGCGAAAAGCTCGAACTCCACCGCGGGGAGGGCGGCTCGCAACGCCTCGCGGTGCACGATCGAGCCAAAGATGTCGTTCTCGCCTTGCAAAACGAGAACCGGACACTTGATTTGGTTGAGCAATGTATGCGGCAGCGGTATCCCAGGCGTTAGGCCGGTTGCCCAGTCGGCCCACGCGTAAAACACCTCGTCCGCGTCGCGGTGGTAAAGCGCCAGCCGCTCCTGCAGCTTGCTGCCCCGGTACGCGGCGGCCATGCTGGCTATGTGTTCGGCGGAGTTCGGCTCGACCACCACAAACGGGCTCTCGAGGATCAGGGCTCGCGCGCGGTCCGATTGCCTGGCGAAGAGCATGGCGATGGCCGCGCCCTCGCTGTGGCCGTAGACAATCGCAGCATCCACGCCAAAGCGATCGAGCAGTTCCGGAATCACGATCCCCGTCTGGCGCAGGTAGAAGTCGGGATTCCGTTCTTCCAGCGGACCCTCCGAGTAGCCGTGCCCGGGACGCGAGTAAAGCAGCACGTTCGCGCCCGTCGCCGCGGCCAGCTTCTCAGGGAAATCTCGCCAGTACGCCACCGAGCCCAGCGCTTCGTGCAGCAGCAGAATGGTGCCACGCGTGTCTTCCGCAGTGTGCAGCGCCACTTCAATCTGCTTGCCGTCCAGCGCCAGGCGCCGGAATTGCGATTGCACCTGCGCTCTCATTTGTTCTCCAGCCAGACCACTTTGCGGCCTTGCTGCTCCCACGCCTTGTACTCGGGGGAGAAGCGCTGTTCTAGGGCCGGGCGCCGCACCTTCAGGGTCGGCGTCAGGAAACCGTTCTGCGTGGTCCACGGCTCGAACGAGATGGCCAGAAAGCGCAGCCGCTCATACTGCTCGAGCTGTGGGTTCACCTGTTCCAGAGCCGCAACAAGCTCTCGCTCCACCGCGGCGCGACCGCTCGCGTCTGCGCACTCCTGCCGCTTGGCCGGCGCCAGCACCGCCAGCGCGAACGGCAGCGTCATGCCGGCTCCGAAGATCGCCACCGACTCAAAGAGCGTCGAGAACGAAAGCAGTTCTTCAATCCGCGCCGGCACAACGAATTTGCCTTTCGCGGTCTTGAACTCTTCCTTCAACCGGCCCATCAGCCGCAGCCGTCCTGCCGCATCGATCTCGCCGCGATCGCCCGTCTTGAAATACCCATCGCTTGTGAACGCCTGCTGCGTCAGCTCGGGATTACGGAAGTAGCCGATCATGTTCATCGGCCCCGCAATCTGCACCTCGCCCTCCGGCGAAACCCGCGTGGTTGCCCAAGGACTCGCGTCGCCCACGAACCCCAACCGATATTGGCCGGGAAGAGGCACGTGCGTAATGCCGGTCTCCGTCATCCCGTAGCCTTCTACAAAATTCAGCCCCAGCGTGCGGTACCAGCGAATCACTTCCACCGGCGTCGCTGCTCCTCCGCCGGCTACGACGCGGGCGTGATTCAATCCCAGCCCCTTCAAAATCTTCTTGCGCACAAGCGTGCCCACCAGCGGCAGCGCCTGCAGCCACTTCAGCTTCTTCTCGGGCACTTTTTCATACACTTTCTGCTGAAACCGGACAAAGAGCCGGGGAACCGAAAAGAAGAACGTCGCCCGCGCGCGCTCCAGGTCGGTGAGAAACGTCTCCTGGTTCTCGGTGAAATAGATCTCCATTGGAACCAGGAGTGCGTTCATTTCCACAATCGCGCGTTCGGCAATGTGCGCCAGCGGAAGATAGGAGAGAATGCGCTCGCTCTCCTTGCCCGACCCTCCGATCACCGGCTCCATCGACTTGCCCATCAGGCTCAGACCCTGAAAGGTGTGCATCGCGCCCTTGGGCTGGCCGGTCGTTCCCGAGGTGTAGATGATCGTCGCCACATCCAACTTGTCGCGGACCGGATTGCCGGCAAGCGGGTGCTGGGTGCGAACAATCTCGCTCCACCCGATCGCGCCCTGCGGGGTGTGGGTGGCGGCAAAATTCGGAAAGGTCACGAAGGCCACGTTGCGAAACGCCTCTTCCCCGTAGTCCGGCGGATTGTCGAACTGGCCCAGAAAACACGCCACCGCCTCGCAGTGCCGGAACAGCCCGGTCAGCGCGCCGCCGCTGGCCGCAGGGAAGAGCGGCACGCTGACGTGGCTGGCCATCCAGATCGCGAAGTCGGCCATGAGCCACCAGGCGTTGTTGCGCGATAGGATCACGATGCGCGAGCCGGGAGGCCAGTTTTGCGCCTTGAGCCACGCCGCCATCTGCCGCACCTCGCGGATTGCACTTCCCCAGGTCCACGTGGTTACATGGCCGTTCAAGGGTTGCGTGAGCAGCAGTTCCGAGGCACGGTTCTGCTCGCACGCGTAGATCCGCTGCAGGGGAAGTCCGGAGTCGTCGATCCACCTGTGATGGATCGCATTTAGGGGCAGGTAGACCCTTTCGAGTGTTGCCACGGGTGACCTCTTTGGGGAAAGGTACTAACCGATGGGTAAAATAACCACAAGAACATACGTTTGTCACGCTTTTTTTACCTTGAGGTCATAATTTTTTCAGGGGCCGGGTTTTTCGTCCCCAAACCACCCCGGCGAGGGCCGCCTGAAAAGATACCCGGAACCGCATCGCAAGCAGGAGGGAAACCATGTCGAATCTGAAGGGAACGACTCTTTTTATCACCGGCGCCAGCCGCGGCATCGGGCTGGCTATCGCGCTGCGCGCCGCCCGCGATGGCGCAAACATCGTCATCGCCGCCAAAACCGTCGAGCCGCATCCCAGGCTGCCCGGAACCATCCACTCAGCCGCGCGCGAGATCGAGGCCGCCGGCGGCAGGGCGCTGCCTCTGGCCGTCGACATCCGCTTTGAAGACCAGGTGCAGGAGGCCGTTCGCAAGGCCGCCGCGCACTTTGGCGGGATCGACATCCTGGTGAATAACGCCAGCGCCATCAATCTGACCGGAACCGCCGATACCGCCATGAAGCGCTTCGACCTGATGATGGGCGTGAATCTGAGGGGAACCTTCCTGTGCAGCCAGGCCTGCCTGCCTTACCTCGCCAAGGCCCCCAATCCCCACATCCTCACCCTTTCGCCGCCGCTCGACATGCGGCCCAGGTGGTTTGCTCCCCACGTGGCCTACACCATCGCGAAATACGGCATGAGTATGTGCGTCCTGGGCATGGCTGAAGAGTTCCGGCCGCTGGGCATCGCCGTGAACGCCCTCTGGCCGCGCACGCTCATTGCCACGGCCGCGCTGCAGGCGATTCCCGGCGCACCCGCCGAGTGCGGCCGCACGCCGCAGATCGTAGCCGATGCCGCCGCCTGCATCCTCGCGCAGCCGAGCCGCGCCACCACCGGAAACTTCTTTATCGACGAGCAGGTGCTGGCCCAGGCCGGCGTCACCGATTTCAGCCGTTACGCCGTCGCGCCCGGCCAGCGGTTGGTCACCGACCTCTTTCTCGACTGAGAGCCATCGCTGTTCAGGGCGCATGCGTCGTCAAAAACCTGTAAAATTCAATTTCAGCGCCTTCCCCCCGCGCCTGAAGTCCTCTAAGGAACTTGATTTGCGCTCTGACATGGACAAGCCGGCAAACAATTTCGTGTCCCATGAGCCATGGAAGGCTTTCCGCGTGCGAGAGCAGCGCAGTCTCGATGTCAAGCGGGAAGCCGTGCTGCAGACCGCGGCCCAACTCTACCTCGAGATGGGCTACCGGAAAACCTCGATGAACCTGCTGGCCGCCCGGCTTAACATCACCAAGCCCGCGCTTTACTACTACTTTCGCAACAAGGAAGAGTTGCTGGTGGAATGCTATCGCGCCGGCATCGAGTCCATCGAAGGAGCCCTCAAAGGCGCCATCGCCTACAAGGGGAGCGGCCTTGAAAAGGTCGAATCGTACATCCACTCCTACGCCACCGCCATCGTCACCTTCGATTTTGGCCGCTGCGTGGCTACGCTGGACGATTCGGAGCTCTCCGACCAGGCGCGCCGCCAGGTGCGCAGCCTCAAGCGGCGCATCGACGCCGCCATTCGCGGCTACATCGAAGAAGGCATCGCCGACGGCTCCATCGCCAATTGCAACTCGAAAATGGCGTCCTTCGCCATCGCCGGCGCCATCAACTGGATCGGCACCTGGTATCGGCCCCACGGCGGCCTGGGCGTCGAAGAGATCGTCTCCGAGTTCACGCGCCTGCTCGCCGCGGGCCTGCGTCGCTGCGATACGGCAGGCAAAGCCGCACGGAAAACCGCCAGGCGCCAGGCCACTCGCTCCTCAACCGCAAAGTGATCATCCTCCAACGGGGACACGGGCAAGGGAAGGCCTTGCAAAAGCCGTCCTCCCTCTGCCCAGGCATGACCAGAAAGCGCGTTCCGGAACCCCTCGAAATATCTTCCGGAATTTTGCTCTTGACTTTTTGACCGTGCGTTCAATATTCTTCTTTCGCCAGACGGAAAACGGGCTCTTCTTACCCCACGTTCAACGAGCCGCTTCCCGTTCTGGGCTCCGCGTATCGAAATCGCTGAGGTCTTTCCCCTCCGGCACGTAAAGGAGTCATCCATGGTCCCGCTGGCTACAGCGCCGCATTCGCAGGAAGCTGTCCCTTCCCGCACTCCCCACTCGGAACCGAGAAAATACTCGATCTGTCGCGTGGCCGTTCTCGGCGCCGGAACCATGGGCGCACGCATCGCCGCTCATGTGGCCAATGCCGGCCTGCCGGTTCTCCTGCTCGATATCGTTCCCCCTGCCGGCGACCGTAACGCCATCGCCGCCAAAGCGCTGGAAGGATTGAAGGCCGCCAAGCCCGCCGCATTCGCCGATTCCGCTTGCGCCGCCCTCGTCCGCATCGGCAACTTCGAAGACGACCTGGCCAGGCTGAAAGAGTACGACTGGATCATCGAGGCCGTGGCCGAAAACCTCGAAATCAAGCGTTCGCTGCTGGCCAAAGTCGTCGAACATCTGCATCCCGCCGCCATCCTCACCACCAACACCAGCGGCCTGCCCGTGGCCAGCATCGCCGAGCCGCTGCCCGCCGATGTGCGCCAGCGCTGGTTGGGCACGCACTTCTTCAATCCCCCGCGCTACATGCGCCTCTTCGAGGTCATCGCCACGCCCGAAACCGATCCCGGCGCACTTGCCGCGGTGAACGAATTCGCCGACTTGAAGCTGGGCAAGGCTGTAGTGGCCGCCAACGATGTGCCCAACTTCATCGCCAATCGCATCGGTACCTTCGCCATGCTCAACACCTGGCGCATCATGCAACAGCAGGGTCTCTCGATTGAAGAAATCGACCTGCTCACCGGCGCGGTGGTGGGATGGCCCAAGACCGGCACCTTTCGCCTCGCCGATATGGTTGGCATCGACGTGCTCGCCAGCGTGGCGAAAAACTTTGCGAAGAACGCCAGCGACGAGCGTTCGGATGTTACCTTGCCCGCGGCCATCGAGCAGCTCATCGAGCGCAAATGGTTGGGCGATAAAACCAAACAGGGCTTCTACAGGAAAGAGCGCGGCGCCGACGGCAAGGATCTGCGGCTGGTGCTCGATCTCGACACGTTTGAATACCGCCCCTCCGTGCGCGCCTCCCTTCCTGAAATCGAGATGGCCAGGACCAACGATTCTTTGCCCGGCAGAATTCGCGCGCTGCTCGGCGGCAATCCGGCCAAAGACAAAGCCGCGAAGTTCTACTGGCAGGCGCTGCCGGAACTGTGGGCCTACGCGGCCAATCGCATCGGCGAAGTCGCGCAGTCCATCGTCGAAATCGATCGCGCAATGAAAGCCGGCTTCAACTGGGAGCTGGGCCCGTTCGAAATGTGGGATGCCGCGGGCTTCGTGGAAGTCACCGGCAGAATGCGCGAGGCTGGGTTGCCGATTCCCGCCGCGGCCGAGACCCTGCTGGCTGCGGGCGGCGCGTCGTGGTACCGGAACGGCGGCGAGGAGTTCTTCGATGCGTGCAAGGGCGTATATCTTCCCGTTCCTCGCCACCCGCAGCTGGTGCCGGTAGCTGCATTCAAACGCGCCAACGGCGTGTTTGCCGGGAATGCGGGCGTTTCTCTCGTTGACCTCGGCGATGGCATCGGCTGCTTCGAGTTCCATTCCAAAATGAACAGCATCGGTCAGGACATCGTTCAGTTCCTCATGCAGAAGCTCGACCCGTCGAGCGATGCCGTGAAGAACTTCGATGGCTTCATCGTCACCAGCGACGCGCCGAACTTCTCCGCAGGCGCCAACCTGATGCAGTTGCTGCTCGCCATCCAGGACGAGGAGTGGGACGACATCGATTACTTCGTGCGCGGGTTTCAGGGCATGACCCAGGCCATCAAGTTCTGCCCCAGGCCCGTGGTCTCCGCGCCGTTCGGCCTGTGCCTTGGCGGCGGCACTGAAATCTCGATGCACTCCGCGCTGCGCCAGCCTCACCTCGAGCTCTACACGGGATTGGTCGAAACCGGCGTGGGCCTGGTGCCCGCCGGCGGCGGCTCAAAGGAAATGGTGCTGCGCGCGGTGGCCGCAGCGGGCGCTCTGCGCGCCGATAATCGCGGCGACTCGGTGGAGGCGTACGACGCCCTGCGGCAAAACTTTGAGACCATCGCCATGGCCAAGGTGTCCACTTCCGCATTCGAGGCGCGCGCCCTGCGCATCGTGGACGACAGCGATGCGGTGACCATGAACCGCGAGCGGCTGGTGACCGACGCCAAAACCCAGGCGCTGCGGCAGGTGCGTGCCGGCTACACACCGCCGGCTCGCAGGAGCGATATCCCGGCGCCGGGCCAGGGCGTGCTGGCTACGCTCAAGCTCGGCGTTTATCTCATGCGCCAGGGCGAGTTCATCAGCGACCACGATGTGAAGGTGGCAAACCATGTGGCGCATATTCTTGCCGGCGGCAATGTCACCGCCGGAACCCTGCTGACCGAGGACTATCTGCTCGATCTCGAACGCGAGGCGTTTCTCTCGCTGTGCGGTGAAAAAAAGACCGCCGAACGCATCGGGTTCACGTTGAAAACAGGCAAGCCGCTGCGGAACTGAAGCGCCAGGTTGCGCTAGCGCGCGGCGACGTTACCCGACAAGATGGAGATTCTCGAATGAAAGAAGCAGTGATTGTGAGCGCGGTTCGCACGCCGGTGGGCAAAGCGCCCCGGGGCACGCTCAAAAATATGCGGCCTGACGACCTGGGCGCGATTGCTGTGAAAGGCGCGCTCGAGCGCGTCCCTATGCTCGATCCCAGACAAATTGACGACGTGATCATCGGCTGCGCCATGCCTGAAGCCGAGCAGGGCATGAATGTAGCGCGCATTATTGCGCTGCGCGCCGGCCTGCCCGTCAATTCAGCCGCCATGACCGTCAACCGCTACTGCGCCTCCGGCCTGCAGTCCATCGCGCTGGCTGCCGAACGCATTCGCGGCGGAGGCGCCGAGGTAATCGTCGCCGGCGGCACGGAATCCATGTCGTTCGTGCCCATGGGCGGCAACAAGATCGCTTGCAATCCCTGGCTCGTCGAGAACTATCCCGGCTCTTATCTTTCCATGGGACTCACCGCGGAGCGCGTCGCTGCACGCTACGGCATCAGCCGCGAAGAGTCCGACCAGTTCGCGGTCGAAAGCCATCGCAAAGCCCTGCATGCCATCAAGGGCGGTCACTTCGCCGAAGAAATCGTGCCCATTCCTGTCGTGGCCACCATGCCCAACGGCGGCGGCAAACCCGCCACGACCGAGCAGTTGTTTACGACCGACGAAGGCCCGCGCGCCGATACCTCGATGGAAGCGCTGGCCAAGCTGCGGCCCGCCTTTCATGCCAGGGGCGTGGTCACGGCCGGCAACAGCTCGCAGACCTCCGATGGCGCAGCCGCCGCGGTCGTGATGGCTGAGGAGCGCGCCCACGAGCTGGGAGCGAAACCGCTCGCGCGCCTGGTGGCATTCGCCTACGCGGGATGCGATCCCGAAGAGATGGGCATCGGTCCTGTGCACGCGATTCCCAAGGCCCTCAAAATGGCCGGCCTCGCGCTCAACCAGATCGATGTGATCGAGCTCAACGAGGCCTTCGCCGCGCAGTCGCTCGCCGTCATCAAGATGCTCGGCATCGACCCCAGTCGCGTCAATGTCAATGGCGGCGCCATCGCGCTCGGTCATCCTCTGGGCTGCACCGGCGCCAAGCTGGTCGCAACCCTGCTGAGCGAGTTCAAGCGCAGCCAGGCAAAGTACGGGCTCGTGACCATGTGCGTCGGCGGCGGCATGGGGGCCGCGGGCATCTTCGAAAACCTGCAAAACTGAAGGAGAATCCATTGAGCACAACCGTCGCAACGTTCACTGCAAAACGCGCATCGGGAGGCAGTTTCCTCATCGAGGATCTTCGGCCTGAAGATGTCTTTACGCCCGAAGATCTGAACGAAGAGCAACAGCAAATTGCGCAGACAACGAGCGACTTTGCCGAGGAGCGCATTCTTCCCGCGCTCGATCAAATTGAAGCCAAGAACTTCGACGTCAGCCGCAGTCTCATGCGCCAGGTGGGCGAACTTGGCCTGCTCAGCGTCGACGTGCCCGAAGAATACGGCGGCCTCGAACTCGACAAGGTCACTTCGACTCTTATTACCGACAGGATCAGCGTCTCCGGCAGCTTCTCGGTCACCTTCAGCGCGCATGTGGGCATCGGCATGTTGCCGCTCGTCTGGTATGGCACGCCGCAGCAAAAGGAAAAATATCTCGCCAGGCTGGCCTCGGGTGAGTGGATCGCCTCCTACGCGCTCTCCGAGTCTTCCGCCGGCTCCGACGCCATGAACATCCGCACCCGCGCCACGCTTTCGCCTGACGGCAAGCACTACATCCTCAACGGCGAGAAGATGTGGATCTCGAATGCGGGCATGGCCAGCCTCTTTACCGTCTTTGCCAAGATCGACGGCGAACAGTTCACCGCATTTCTCATTGAAGCGGGAACGCCCGGCCTGACCGTCGGCCCCGAAGAGCACAAGCTCGGCATCCGCGGCTCGTCCACCTGCCCGCTCATTCTCACCGACTGCAAGGTCCCGGTGGAAAACCTTCTGGGCGAAGCCGGCAAGGGCCACCAGATCGCCTTCAACGTTCTCAACGTGGGCCGGTACAAGCTCGGCGCCGCGGCCATCGGCGGCGCGCGCCACGCGCTGGGCGGCGGCATTCGCTACGCTAGGGAACGCATCGCCTTCGGCAAGCCCATCACCTCCTTCGGCCTGGTGCAGGAGAAGATCGCCGACAGCGCCGCCGGCGTTTACGCGGCCGAAGCCCTCGTCTATCGCTGCGTGGGCGCCATCGACGCGGCTCTTTCCGCGCTCGACAAATCCGCGCCGGACTACGCGAAGCAGGTGCAGAAATGCATCGAAGAATTCGCCGTCGAGTGCTCCATCATCAAGTTCTGGTCATCGGAGATGGTGGAGCGCGTCGTCGACCAGATGCTGCAGCTCCACGGCGGCTATGGGTACGTGGAGGAGTTTCCCGCCGAGCGCGCCTATCGCGACGCACGCATCAACAAGATCTTCGAAGGCACCAACGAAATCAACCGCCTCATCACCACGGGCTGGATGATAAAGCGCGCCATGCAGGGCCGTCTTGCCCTGCTGCCCGCCATCAAGAGAGTGATGGACGAGGTGATGGCCGGCCCGGGTGCGCGCGTTCCGTTTGACGGGCCATTGGCGGAAGAGCGCGCGTTGCTGGCCAATGCCAAGAAGCTCTCGCTCTTCTGCGCCGGCGCGGCCTCACAGAAGTTCGGGACCGACCTTAGCGAGCAGCAGGAAGTGATGGGCATGCTGGCCGACATGCTCGCCGAAGTGCTGGTTCTTGAATCGGTGCTGTTGCGAACCGAGAAGATGAACGGCAGCAAACCGCTCGCCATCAAGCTGGCCAGGTATTATGCGGCGCGCTCGTTCCGCGTCCTGGAAACCGCCGCGGAGCGCTTGCTGGGCGCGATTGCGGAAGGCGACATGCTGCGCACGCAGATGGCGATCTTTCGCCGCCTCACCAAGCGTGAGCCCGTCAATTCCGTGGCCCTGGGCCGCGACATTGCCGGCGCCATGGTGGCTGCCGGCCGCTACACGCTCGAAAGCCGCACCGCGTAAGACGAACCCGTGCGGCGCGCAGCCGTCTGGAGCGCGCTGCGCGGCACACAGGAGATCTCACTTTGAGAATCATCGCTTTGCTTCGCCAGGTTCTGGACGCGCAGGAGACCGTGCGCGTCGCCGACAACAAGGTCGATCTCGACGGCTGCAAACTGGTGATGGACACCATGGACGAGTACGGCGTGGAAGAGGCGCTGCGCCTGCGCGAGAACGGCGCAGACGCGGAGATTGTCGTGGTTGCGGTTGGCCCCGCTCGCGCGCAGGAGGCCTTGCGCGCGGCCCTCGCCATGGGCGCCGATCGCGCCATTCACGTGGAAACAGATGCCGCGCTCGATGCCATCGCTCTCAGCAGCGTGATGGCGCAAATCGCCAGGACGGAGCAGGCGGACCTCATCCTCTGCGGCGGCCAGCAGGCCGACTGGGACAGTCAGGCCCTGGGCGCGGCAACGGCGGAGCGGCTCGCCTGGCCGCAGGTCACCTGGACGCGCGCCCTCGCATGGAACGGCGCCACGCTCACCGGCAAGCACGACACCGACGATGGCGTCGAGTCGTTCACGCTCTCGCTGCCCGCCGTGTTGACCACGCAGCAGGGGTTGAACGATCCGCGCTATCCCACGCTGCCCAACATCATGAAGGCGAAGAAAAAAGAGATTCGCAAAGACACGCTGGAAGCCTACAACGCGACGCCCAAGGTCAGGTTGCAGGGCGTGGCTGTGCAATCGAAAGAACGGCTGAAGAGGATACTCGACGGCAAAGATGCGCCGGCCGCGGCGGCACAGCTCGTGCAATTCTTGCGGCAGGAAGCCAGGGTGATTCAATGATTCTGTTGGTCGTGCCTCACGCGGAGGGAAGAATCGCCAAGGCCGCTTATGAGCTGGCGGCCGCGGCCCGCAACATCGGCCGTGCCGGTCCGGTAACCGCGCTCGTATTGGGCAGCGGCGTGGCGGCGGTGGCAGCCCAAGCCGCGCGCATTGCCGACCAGGTGCTGGTCGCCGATCTGCCTGAGTTGGCCGAGTTCGATGCCGAGTTGTGGAGCTCTGCCGTCGCGCAGATCGCGCAGGAAGGCGAAGCCCACACCATTTTCATCGCGGCCTCGCGCGATGGCCGTGCCTACAGCCCCCGCGTCGCCGTAAAGCTCGACGCGCCGCTGCTTGAAGACGTGCTCAGCGTGCACGATCGCGGCGGCGCGCTGGTCGCCGAGCGCTTGAGCTTTCTCAACCGCGTTACCGAGACCATCGAAGCGCAGGGCTCGGTGGCGGTCGTCAGCGTCAAGCCCGGCGCATTCGACGCCGCGCCGCCCGCTTCTCAAGCCGCCGAGCAGTACGACGTCGATCTCGAACTGCCGCCGCGCCGCGTCGCCATCACCGGCAAAGAAAAGGAAGACACCGGCCGTATCGCCCTTTCTGAAGCCGACGTGGTGGTTGCAGGCGGCCGCGGCGTCGGCAGTCCCGAAGGCTTCACGCAGCTCATCGTAGGCCTTGCCGACCAGCTTGGCGCGGCCGTCGGGGCTACCCGCGCGGTCGTCGACGCGGGCTGGCGCCCCTATAGCGAACAGGTTGGCCAAACCGGCAAAACCGTGCAACCCAAGGCCTATATCGCGGTAGGCATCTCCGGCGCGGTGCAGCACGTCTCCGGCATGGGCAAGAGCGGCTGCATCGTGGCCATCAACAAAGATCGCGATGCGCCCATCTTCCATGTCACCGATTACGGCATCGTCGGCGACGTGCAGCAGATCGTTCCCGCTCTCATCGCGGAGCTGCGCAAATAGGGAACGAGAAGGCAGGGAACAAGGGAACAGGGAACAGGGAACAGAAAGACAGGGACGTAGGGAGCTTCGGCTTTAGCCAGATGGCTCAAAACCATGGCAAAATCGTTGCTCTTTCTATCGCGGGCTGCACTGAATCTGGTGCAAACGGATTGGACGACGCGAATTCAGGCCCTTAAACAGGCTGTTTTGGTCCCGCCTGTGGAAAAAGGGGTGCCCTCTCCCATCTCTGCAAAGAACTGCTTTGTTTTCAGCGCATTGGCCCGCGCGTTTTGGGATAAGTGTTCTCTTTTCAGTGGCTTGTGGCCAGGTATTAGACAGCAAAGGGACTTACAAAGATCAGAGGTCAGAGATCAGTGCGCCGTGGACCGTGGGCCGTGAACCGTGGACCGTGATTCGTGGTTCGCGGTTCGTGAATCGCGGACCGGGAGACCAGCTGCTAGCTGCTGGCTATTGGCTCGTGGCTACTGGCTGATGTTTTCATTGTGCGCCGGGAGGGAGAAATTATCTGCAAAGCGACGGGGAAAAGTTTTTTGGGGGGCGAGGATGGTGGGTGAGTCGGGTAGTCGAAATCGCCAAATCCGATTTTAGGTGGTACGGCGTTTAGCTCGTCGAGTGTGAAGCTGACCTTGCCGAATACCCTCTCAATGGCTTTATGCGGGATGGTGCTGTTCTTGAAGAGGCCGATATTCAGGCCGCTATTGAGAGCAGCATCGAGGGATTTCTTTCCCCTTATCGTTATGGCGTGCGTGAAAAACAGGAAGACAAATTCGCAGAACTCAATGAGGGGGAAGCCGTACTGCGCCTCGAATATCTTCGGTCTGTCAAAGGTGCAGAGATTCTTTGGTAGCAATGGGATGATAACAGGGATGTAGATATAGCCGCGGAGGAACAATGCAGCGCCATCGTGCTGGGAATCAATCTCATAATAAGGCAGGAAGACCGCCGCTTTGTTTGCGAGTTCGTCCATCTGGTCAGGCCGCTTGACGTAAGGGCGGTAGAGCAATTCACCGGATGTCAACAGAAGTTCGCCCAAGGCCTCGTTGGGGACAACGGGCGCGACTTGCTGCGCAGGATCGGGCTGGATTCTAACTAGATTTATAACTTATTCCTCCTCCCAACCAAGACATCTATAGCGCGCCCGCCGATTTTCAACGGTAGGTATCCGCAACCGTACTACGCATTCAAGCGGCAGGCTGCGGCATCCTCAGCCTATGGCTGTACGGAGCGGCTGCATGATTTTAAGACTGGATTTCTTTGCCCTATGCATTCCATGCTGCTTCCATACCAGTTTGTCTCAAAACTACTAGCACAGATTTCGCCGGGCGGACCAATCTTCGCTGTACAACGGACTCCTTGTCTCAAGCGATCTTCATGCGCCTAGCCTGCTCGGTCAGTTCCTGGCGGAAGTTCGGGTGAGCGATGTTGATTAGTTCCAGCGCTCTTTGCTTTGCAGTCTTGCCTCGCAATTGGGCACGTCCGAATTCGGTGACCACATAATTGACATCGT
>Ga0326728_10000645_pt1 | contig 133696 bp, 118 predicted proteins | sample MB3enrmetagenome_FD_207602 | JGI IMG/M metagenome (GOLD analysis project Ga0326728, IMG submission 207602) | Lab enriched peat soil microbial communities from McLean, Ithaca, NY, United States - MB31MN | ecosystem: Environmental > Terrestrial > Soil > Wetlands > Peat | place: USA: New York...
GAATGGCGCCGGCGTCCTCGGGAAGGGGAAGCCGGAAATCGTCCATGATGCCGATCCTGGTGGTGGAGTGGAGCTTGGAGTGGAAGTAGCAGAAGGCGTGGCCGCGCAGCGCAGGGGACTGGCAACGAACTCCGTTGGGCTTGATGTGGCGACAAGCAAGATACATTCCGGGACCCCCCCCCCACCCATTTTTGGGGGTTAAGTGCTTTGATTTGTGCGACTTGTACCTTTTACCTTTGACTCCAAGCGATTGAAAACAGGCGACTTGGGAGTCAAGATCGTCGAAAATAAGGACTTACGGAACAGGTTTCAGGTTCCAGGTTTCAGGCTTCAGCTCTGGCCGTGAACCGTGAACCGTGAACCGTGAACCGTGGTTCGTGAATCGTGGTTCGTGGGCTGCGGCCCCGGCCCACCGGTCTCTGACCCGTGATCTCTGATCTCTGGTTTCATTGTGCGCCGGAGCGGGGAAATGATCTGCAATGGGAAGTGGCTGATGGGTAGGGAGTTACAGGTGGTGGGGGCTTGACGACACGGGAAGGGGAACGGGGACTTCGGGACTACGGGACTGAGGGACTAAGGGGACTGAGGGATTAGGAAACCGTAATCGTGATCCGTGGGCAGTGAAAAGCTGGTAGCCGTCTTGCTTTTCGAGCCAGCTCACGAAACCTGTCGCGGTGAGTTTGCTCTCCTGAGACTTGGGCAACCGCCTCTCAGGAGGTCAGGCTCGGTTATTTCGGCCCCGGAAGAAGCGCTGCGCTTGGGCCCTCGCTAAATACGGGCTATTTTAGTGAGGCCAGATAAACAAGCTCTTGCACAACGAGGCGTATATCCTTCAGCAACGGCTCGATGTCACCTCGATGCGCGTTGAACCTTCGGCTGTGTGCCGATTTATCACCGACGTCCTTCAGCTTGGGCATGGCCTGTTTGCAGTTTCGGCTGAGATTCCAGGCTGTTTCCTGCAGACAACGGTCGATGAGGTCTTTAAGGTACAGGAAATCGCCGGTTGAATTCTTGATTTTTGCCGCCAGGCCATGCTTTTCGAAGCATTCAATAATCAAAGTCTCAAGAAGACGCCGGATCATTACGGCACATGCGTCATACCATCCGTTCTGGTAAGCCCCGTTGATCTGATTTGATACGGATTCGATATAGCCCCTGGTACCTCGGATGACAGAAGTAAGGATGACGCTCTGTGACGTCGCGCGTGCACCCTCGTCGGGAGGCCCGGTTCGTTGGTCCAGCTCATCCTGGAGCGCTTTTACCATCCCGAGCAATTTGCGCGCGTCTCTCATCCCTCAGACTTCTTCGCCCCGTAAAGATGCTTCGCCATGCTCGCAAAGATTTGGTCGATTTGGTCCGGGGAAGCCTCCGGTGAAATGTGAACCTGCACGTCAATATGAAGACCGGGCAGAAGTCCGAGGCCGGGCTGGCCAGCAAGGCCTCGGCCAAGAGGCGCCTGCGCTCTAACAGCCGAAGTGGACGGCACCGCAGATCTCTCATCCGCATCAGCAAACTCCGCCTCCTCGGCCAATGCCTTGAACGTGGCCAACGTCTTCGCGATTACCTGCTTGCCGCCGGTTGAGTTAGTGCTGAAGACATGGTCCAATTCCCCTTGGGCGCGCCGATCAGCGTCAGGGTAAACCGAGAAAAGCTCCGAATAGCCAACACGGATCGCATCGCCGAGTACAGTTTTATGGTTAGCCCCGCGGTAGTTTGTCCACACTGCTGTTGGAGCGCCGATTGGGTCGGTAAGCCCAATGAATTTCAGTACACCGATCAAGGTAGAGTCGTTACTTGATTTAAATCCGATGGATTTCAGCCACTGAACACTGACTTTCGCAGGAACACCGGTCTCCCGAACCTTGGCCAGCAGGGCCTTGATCTTACCTGGAACCGTTGTGTAAGCAAATTCTGCCATCGCTCTCCTCGCTCTTTGGTGCCTCTACCGAGGCCGTCTCCTTCAACAGCAAGTGAGAGCTTCCCATCGAATGGCTTAGAGAAGCTCAGCTTGACTATTGGTGATCGCCGCAATTCTACACCTGGAATACCGACGAGGATGCCGGAAAATTCACGACTGGGTGCCTCGGACTCCGGTTCTGGGGCCCGTGAATGCAGCTACTTTCCCGGCCCGCCGCTCCGCTTCCGTCAGAATTGGTCAGAATATCGTTGATGCGGGTCAAGTGGCCTTCGTCCTTCGAATTGAGCCGATCGAGCACCTGCGGATCGAGGCGCTGCAGGGGTTGCATTAGATTTCTACTGCAAATGCAGTGAATCGGGATGGGGTCAGTTTGAGGAAAGCGCCCGCAGGGGCTGAAGCCCGCTCCTTTTCCTTGTTGTTGCGGCCCGGCTGAAGCCGTGCCCTGATACAAAGCCTCAGGGGCTGAAGCCCGCACGTTTTTTGCGGTGGTTTCGGCACGACTGAAGTCGTGCCCTTTCAAAGCCGGATTTTAAAGCCGTGCCCTTTCAAGACCGGAAGTATGCAACCACGGCTACGCCTTGCCGGGGCTGGGTGGGGGCTGCGGTGACTCGGCGGGTTTGGCTGCGCCCGCCGGGGCGGATGGAGCGACAGACGCGCTGGAACTGGCCGACGCGCCGGGAGCGACTTTCTGCATGAGGAGCGAACCGAGGCCTTCGATAACGCCGCCGATGGAGCCGCCCCCTCCCGCAACGAGAGTGTTGGGCATGAACGGGACATTGCTTCGGGAAAGTGCTTCGATGGCATTCACGAGAGCCGTGGCTCCCTGGCCCAATGCTGCAACCTGTTTTTGATAGGCTTCAGCGCGGGCCAAACCAACTGCGCGAACCTGCGCGCCCTGGGCCGCGCCGGTGCGTTCAATATAAGTCGACTCGCCGTCGGCTTCGGCCTTGCGCGCCTCGGCATTGTTTTTCTTGATGTCGACGCCCACCGCGGCTTGCGCCAGTTGTGCCTGCATGTCTGCGGTTCCCCGCGCCTTCTCCGTCTCAATGCGCTGGTCCTGCGCCTGCCGCTGCATCTTGAAGGTTTCCACTTGCTGGTGCGCCACCTCGCGCTCTGTGAGCACTGTGACCAGTGCGGCCGGGTAGATCACATCCTGGATGTAGACGCCGCGGGTTTCGATTTCGTACTCGGCGAGCTTCCTTTGGATGTAGACGAATGCCTCCTCCTGCACGACCTGGCGCGTCTGGATGAACTTGATGGCTTCCATGCCGCCGATTTTGTCGCGGAACAGGTTGCCGACGGCCGCCTGCAGGACCTCGTTCACCAAATTCTCCATGGAGCCGACCATGGAGATCACGCGCGGAGCCTTGGTGTCGGGAACGTGGATGAGGACCTGGAGGTCGATGGAGAAGACAAAGCCCTCATTGCTCTTGGCGATGATGGGTTCAAGCCGCGCGTCGAGGCCATGGGCTCCGGTGACGTCCTTAGCCCAGTCGAGCTTGAGGATTGCGGTGAGAACAACCTTGGCGTCGTAAATCCGGGGGTTGATGGGATATTTGCCGGTACGCAAAGCCTCCTCCCAGATGCCTTGATGGCCGGGCCGCACCAGGCTGCCGAATTTGAATCCGACGCCTGAAGTGTCCTGGGTCGGCAGGCCGACGTAGGCCTTGATGACGGCCACCTGTCCTTGCTCGACGACCAGCATCGGGACCTGCTCGACGCGCACCAGGAACGGGTTCAGGTTGAAGGCGCCGTAGAGAAGCGGATCGTGCTGCAGGCCGATCTTGCCTCCGGCATCGAGGAATTGCTGGAAGTCCTGGTAGTTGTTGTGCAGCGCGTTTTTGCTGCCCAGGATGGCGGCGATGAGCTGAAAGTCGGTGGTGTCCGGCTTCTTTTCGAGTTCCGCGACATCGTCGAAGACTCCTAGTCTGCTGGCGATGGCCCCGGCCGGCAGCGGCTGGCCTTCGAGCGAGGTGACAATGCCGATCATGTCCGCGACCTTGCCGCTCTCGGTGGGCCGGGGCGCAATGCGCGTCACTTCGAGCTGACTCTCTACCAACCCGAATGCCGCGAAAGTGAGCCGGCCCGTTTCATCGGCCAGCTTGCGGTAGGTATCGGTGATGGGAACGCCGAAGACTTGCGGCTTGGTGATGATGAGGAAGGCGACAGGATGGATGGGGGCCAGCATGCCAGGCGAAAGCACCGGCCGTTGCACGCCCTTTTGGCCGCCGTGGGCGACGAAGCTGGAAACGTCGGTGAAGTTGCCGAACTCGGATTTGTACACGCCCGACTTTGCGCCAATCGGTGTGGGCGAGCCAACTTGCGCGATGACCACGCCGATTTGACCGGCAGGGACCTGGACCCACGGATGTTTGGCAACCGCATAAATCACGAAGAACTTGAAGCGCAGGCCGGGCATGAGCAGTTCCGCCTGGTAGCCGGCCTCGCCTTTGAATGCGATCGGGTTGTCGCCGGGCAACTTTGCGCCAAAGCGCTTGCGGACCAGGCCGATTTGCGTGGGACCGATGCTGTAGATCGACTTGGCGATGAGAACGATGAGAATGAAGAGGCAGAGAAGAACCACTCCTTGCAGAAGAGTGGCGGGCGACAGCATACCGTCGAACATACTTCCTCCCGTGGCCGGGATTCGAGCCCCACTCGGCGCACTGTTTCGGGGACGTCTAAGGATACTCCCAGTAGAAGAAACGCGCGTTTACGCTTGCCGTCTGGTTCGCGAATTGTGCAGCGGCCCTCCGATAACGGCTAAGAATCATCTACCTGGGATCGGAAAAGCCAAAGGGTGGCGCACGAGGTGCGGACGAAAGAAATCATCATTTCGCATGTAGACGGAAGGCGTAACCTGAGGATAAGAAAGAACAAGATACCCATGGCGGAGATCCGGCATTTTAGACCAGCAGGATTCGGGATCGCTCGGCAAAACGCAGTGCCCAAAGTTGCGCCGACGCCAGAGTCCGCTGCAAGTCCAGAGAAATATTGCGTTTATAACCAAACCCGTGAGCGTTTTGTGGCCACCGATGTAGAAGCTGCTCACGCTTCACCGGATGGCGCTGAAGCGCGCCTGCGAGCCCTGGAACAGGGCGCCGGAACGGGGCTCTGGATTCTTCCGTACCTGGAAATCTCTCCAACCAGTATCAGCTTTCCGGTGGATTTGGTCTTCCTCAACAACGATGGTGTCGTTCTTGGCACCGTTGAGTCGTTTCCCCTTGCCAGCCTGCCCGCTTCGAGTGCAAAAGCCTTGAGCGTGCTCGCCCTTCAGGCAGACACCCTGGCCAAAGGAGAGATGCGCGTCGGCGATCAGCTGATCATCTCCGAACCCGGTGAGATGAAGCAGCATTTGCAGAGAATGAAGGAAGCAAAGGCTGAGGCGCAAAGCTTTCCGGGGCCTGTTTTGGAGCAATTCGCCGTCACTTCCGCCGAGGAACAAACCGGCCGAGCGATCGAGGAGCCGGTGCAAAGCGTCGTGGATCCTGGGCCGGCCGCGCCCATCGAGGCTGCGCCCGTAAAGGCAGAGATTGCGGCTGGAGAAGTGGCCGGCACGGAAGAGCTCGCGGCCTCGCCGCCTGTCGAAACCAACCCCTGGAAGAAAAGGCTGGGATCGAGGAATTGGTTCACGAACCTGCTGCGGGGAGATCCTGTCGACCCGCGCAAAGTGCAGCGGGAGGCGCTGCCGGGATTGATTGCCTATTTCTTTACCGGGGGCACTCCGGTGGCACATGAGGTGCGTGATATCAGTCCGACGGGGATGTACATCGTTACCAATGAGCGCTGGTACCCCGGCACGGTGGTCCGAGTCACTTTGACAGACCGGCATGATCCAACGGCTGACCGAACCATCACCGTGAATGCAACGGCGGTTCGATGGGGAAGTGATGGTGTCGGTCTTGAGTTCGTGCTGGAAAAAGAGGACAAGCGGGGGACCGGGATTGATCAGCTGTTGGAACAAACCCTCGGCGTGGACCATGCCCGTGTCGAAGCGTTCCTGCGAACACTCAAAACCCCGCCATCGCAAAAATGAGGTTTGGCCGCGTGCCGGGCCCAGGGATAGCAGGGAACAGGCGCTCGAGAGCAGCCAGTCAATATTTTGCGGACAGGGACCTTGCGGCCTCGGAGAATTAGGGCTTCTGCGCTTCGGAAGAACGCGCGGAGCGGGCCGAACGTGTCTTGCGGGCAGCAGTGCCATTCGCAGCCGGTGCATCGGCGGGTTGCGGATGAACGTGCGCGGCGGCGTTCTCGCCCATCACGTGCAGGCGCAGGAAGTTGGTGGAACCGGACTTGGTGCGCGTGCCGGCCACAATGGCGATGACCTCGCGCGGGCGCACGTAGCCGCCCTTTTCCAGCATCTTCTCGGCAAGGTCGACCATGGCTTCAGTGGTGTTGGCCTTGGCGCAGCGGATGGGCGTGGTGCCCCAGAGAAGGTTGAGCCGGTTGACGGTGACCTCAACGGGGCTGAGCGCGAAGATGGGCGCCGAGGGGTGGTACTTGGAAAGCTGGCGTGCCGTGACGCCCGACTCGGTAAACAACGCGATGCCGCGCAGGTCGAGATCGTCGGCGGCGTGGGCCGTGGCTTCGCAGATGGTTTCGGCGATGGAGAGATGGCTGGGGCGCTGGTGGAATTCGGATTCGAGGTTCTCTTTGATGTGGCGCTCGGTTTCGCTCACAATGCGCGACATCATGGCCACGGATTCCACGGGGTACTTGCCCACGGCCGACTCGCCGGAGAGCATGACGGCGTCGGTGCCGTCGTAGATGGCGTTGGCCACGTCGGAGACCTCGGCGCGCGTGGGCCGCGGATTCTCGATCATGGATTCGAGCATTTGCGTGGCCGTGATCACGGGCCTGGAGTACTCGGCGGCGCGGCGGATGATGTGTTTCTGGATGGCGGGCACTTTTTCCGGCGGAACTTCCACGCCCAGGTCTCCGCGTGCCACCATGATGCCGTCGGAGACCTGCAGAATGGCGTCGAGATGCTCGACCGCCTGCGGCTTTTCCAGCTTGGCGATGATCCAAGTGTGGAAGCCGAGCGCGGCCACGCGGTTGCGTACCAGGGTCACGTCTTCAGCCGTGCGCACAAACGAGACGGCGATGGCGTCGACGCCGTGCTTGAGCGCGAACTCCAGGTCTTCTGCGTCCTTCTCCGTCAGCGACGGGGTGCGCACCAGCACACCGGGAAGATTGATGCCCTTGTGTTCGCCCAGCAAGCCGCCGTTGACGATATCGCAGGCAACATCCTCGCCGTTCACTTCGTGGACGCGCAGCTCGATGAGTCCGTCGGAGAGCAGAATGCGCGAACCCTGCTCCACGTTTTCGGCCAATGTCTTGAAGGTGGTGCCCACCAGAGATGCCGTGCCCAGCACCTCGCGCGGCGTGATGATGAGCCGGTGGCCGGCCTTGAGCAGCACGGGTTGATGATCCTTGAGAAGCCCGGTGCGGATCTTGGGCCCCTGCAGATCGCCCAGGATGCACAACGGCTTGCGCTCTTCCTTGCTCAACTTGCGGATTTTCTGGATGACGGCGGCTTTACGTTCGTGGCTGCCGTGGGAAAAGTTGAGCCGGACCACGTCAACGCCGGCGTGAATCAGGTCGCGGATCACGGGCTCAGTGTTGGAGGCGGGCCCGAGCGTGGCGACAATCTTGGCGCGGCGCTGCGAAGGGGAATCCGTAAGGTTCAGATCAGCAAAGGTCATCAGAAAAGCTCCGGGGAATTTAAATTCAGTCAAAAAGGTTTTTGAGCAGGCGCATAGGGGCAAAGGGGCGCTGCTGACTCCATTGTAAATGGAATGCCTGAGGTATGAAGCAACGGTACCTGGCTGCAAGTGAGGGCTTATTGAGAGGCCCGGGCCAGCTCGGGCATGGTTTTATCCCCAGCCAGTTGGATCTGGCGCTCCCAGTAGAGAACGCCGTTCAGCTCCGCGCCCAGCAGAATGCTGAACGACGTGATGTAAAGCCACACCAGGGTGGCGATGCCGGCGGCAAAGGAGCCGTAGATGCGGGTGTAATTGGCCACGCTGGTGACGTACCAGCCATAAGCCAGCGTGGCCGGGAACCAGATGACGGTGCCTGCGACGGCACCCGGCATCACCCAGGCCCAATGCTCCGTGCGCCGCGTGCCGAAGTGGTAGAGTGCGGTGAGCACGGCGACGATGGCAACAAAGCTCACCGTCCAGCGGACCATGCGCCAGAAGAAAATGACTACATAGCGCAGGTCGTGGCCGGCGTTATCCACCATCCACCACTCGATCTGGTGGCCGAAGACGATGGCCAGCGAAGCCAGCGACAGCGGAACCAGCACGATGAACACAAGCAGCAGGCCGCGGGCGCGGCGGCCCCAGAAGGTCCAGCTTTCGGGCGGGAGCCGGTAGGCGCGACGGAATCCTTCCATCAGCGACAGCATCACACCGAGGCCCGCAAAAAGGCTCAGGAGGGTGGCGGAGAGAATCACCGGGCCAGAGTGGAATTGGTGCGCGAGGATGGAGGACTGTACGAGATCCAGGGTTTCAGGGGGCACAAACTGCTCGAGGACGGCGCGCGTTTCGCCCATCAGCGAGGGGCCCTCTTCCACCTGGGCCACCAGCGTGGTGATCACCAGGAGGGCAGGGAAGAACATGAGCATGCCGGAATAGGCCGCAGCCTTTGCCGTATTCACTACATCGTGGGCATAGGCGTGAAAAAGCGCTTCCCGTATCTTGGCAAAATAACGCTTCATTGACGTTACAAGTCAGAGTAGAGCATTTTCCCGGATTGCGGGGGGAAAAACAGGGACTAGGGACGAGGGAGCGAGGGAGCAAGGGAGCAGGCCAGCAAGTCAGCGAGTCAGCAAGTTAGCAGCCGGGCGCTCCGTCCGGGCTGACCTGCCGACTCGCTGACTTGCTGCTACCGGTCCGTGCAGGAGTAGCAGGGATCGATGGAGGCCTGGATCAGCGGCGTATCCGCGAGCCGTGCGCCACGCACCATCCAGCGCACCGCGGGCATGTTGGCGTAGGTGGGCGTGCGCACGTGCACGCGTGCCGGATTGCGCGAGCCCTCCTTCCAACTCACCGAATACATGACTTCGCCGCGCGGCGCTTCCACGCGGCTGGTGGCGGTGCCGGTGACGAAGGCGAACTTGTCGCCGCCCACCGAGATTTCTCCCGGCGGCATGGCGGTGAGCGCCTGGCGCAGGATGCGGCAGCTCTCCATGATTTCGAGGGCGCGCACGAAGAGACGCGCGCGCACGTCGCCGGCCTGCTCCACGGGAACCTCAAACTTCATCTCCGCGTAGGCCGCGTAGGGCGCATCGCGACGCAGATCCTGGTTGATGCCCGAGGCGCGGGCCGTGGGTCCGACCACGGCGCAGGAGATGGCCTTCTCGTGCGTGAGCACGCCGATGCCCGCGCAGCGCGAACGCGCCGTGGAACTGGTGGTGAAGATGGGAATCACGGTGCGCATCATCTCGCGCTCCAGGTCGTCGAGCAGCGGGATCAGGGCAAGCGGATCTTCCACGTCGCGATTGACGCCGCCTATGCGGTTCATCGAATAGTTCACGCGGTTGCCGGAGATGGCCTGCAGCACGTCCATCACCTTCTCGCGCAGCGCAAAGCAGGTCATGAACATGGTTTTGAAGCCCATGAGCTTGGCGGCGATGCCCGCCCAGAGCACGTGCGAGTGCAGGCGCTCGAGCTCTGCCATCACCACGCGAATGTACTGGGCGCGCGGCGGCGGCTCCAGGCCTGCCAACTTCTCCATGGCCTGGCACAGCGTGAGCGTGTGGATGAACGAGCAGATGCCGCACACGCGCTCCATGAGAGCGATGACCTGATAGTAGTTGCGCGTCTCGGCCAGATGCTCGATGCCGCGAAAGTTGAAGCCGATGTGCAGCTCGGCGTCCTGCACCGTTTCGCCTTCGCAGATCATGTCGAGCTTGTAGGGTTCTTCAAGGCCGGGGTGATACGGCCCCATGGGAATCTTGTAACTCATTTTGCGACCTCCTTCTGTCCCGGCGCTACGGCGGACGGCTTGGCAGCGGGCTCCTCGCGCAGGTTCACGCCGGACTTGTCGCCGGCGCGCAGCAGAAGCGGCTCATAGGCGCGGCCCGTGAAGTCGATGGAATATTCCTCGTGCACCTCGCGCTCGATCCAGTCCGCCGCTTCGCACAGGTCGAAGATACTTTCAGTGGAGTTGCCGGCGATCACGAAGGGGAAACCGAGCAGGCGCCCGTCGAGGTCCCAATGGTACTCCAGGCGAAAGCCTTCGCTGCCGGGCAACTGGTAGGCGGTGATGGTGATGAAGCGCGCGTGCACTTCGTTCATCACCGTTGCGACCTGGCGGACGCTAAGTGAGCCGGGATTGAGCCAGTGCGTGCCGCGGCTCTCTACCCAGGGCTCAATGGTTCCCAGCTTTTTGCGAAGGTTTTCGAGAGCGGTCATTGTGAGTCTCCAGTTGCGGGTTTGGGCGAGGGCGCTGCGACCGGCGCAGCCGCCGGACGGGGCGTAGGCGGACGCCGCGCCACGGTGTAAGACTTCTTCAATTCGCCCTGCGCCAGGTAAATGGGCGGTGTGTCTTGCTGCTGCGTCAGCGCGTGCTCGGTGTGGCCTTCCTTGAGGGCGTGTTCCGTGCAGCCCTCCACGCAACGGCCGCAGAAGGTGCACTGGCCGGGATTGTAGCTCCACGTGAACTCGCCCTTGCCGGCCTTAAACTCGATGGCGCGCGAGGTGCAGCGGAAGCGGCAGACGGCGCAGCCGGTGCACAACGCGGGATCGAACTGGACGAGGCCGCGAAAGCGCGTCGTAACTTTGGGCCGCGCGGGAAAAAGCAGAGTCTGGTAGCCCCGCCGCAGATTCTTCCACAACATGGTGAGGATGTTCATAACCAGAACCTCACAAAGAGCGCGGACGAGATGGCAAGCACCGCGAAGATGAGCGTGCACTGCCAGTAGAAGCGTACGCTGGAATCGATGGCGAGGCGCGCCGTGGCCGCGGCCAGCACCGAGAGCAGCAGCACGACGGCAACCGAGAGCGCAACAAACAGGCAGCCGGCGAGCAGGGAAGTTCCCCAGGCAAGCGCGATGTGCGGCGCGACGAGTGTGGCCACAAGACCGGTGGCGGCCACCCACTCCAGGCCATGCGAAAGCTCCCACATGGCCAGCTCGGGGCCGGCGTACTCGGTCATCGGCCCGGCGTAGATCTCCTGCTCCGCATTGGGCAGCGAGAAGGGATTGATGTGCAGCTTGGCCGGCAGGCAAGCGAGGATGGCGATGACGCCCAGCACGGTGAGGAACGAAGGATGCATCGACGCCAGTGCTTCCAGCCGGAAGGTATGCTGCGAAGCGGCGATGGAGACGATGGCCAGCAGAAAGACAATGTTGTAGGAGACGCTGAGTGCGGCTTCGCGCGCCGAGCCGATTTCGCCGAAAATCGAGCGTGACGAGAAGCCCGCGGCGATGATGCACATCGAGGGCAGCTCCAGCAGCGCCAGCAGCAGGATCAAGTCGCCTTCAAATCCGCCCGACGCAGGCAGTACCGGCAGCAATCCCACGGCCCCGGCCGCGGCCGAGACTGCGATGAGCGGCCAGGCGCGCATGATCAGACCGGCAATGCCGGGGCGCGGCGGAGTCTCCTTGCCGAGCAGCTTGACGAAGTCAAAGAACGGCTGCATGAAGGGCGGGCCGACGCGCTCCTGCATCAGGGCCACCGCTTTCCGTTCGACCCAAAGGAAGAACCACGCGGCGGGCACGGCGAAGAGTAGGCCGGGAAAGATGAGAAAGCGCGCCAGGGCGGTGACCAGCGTGTTCATGGCTGCACCTCTTCCCGCCCCGCAGACGAAGGCCTATCTCCACCCCAGGAAGCAGGAGGCGCTTCCTGGGGACCCCGGCTGTCTGCGGGGACCCCGGCCTCTGCGGGCTCGACCATGACCATCTCAGGCTTTGGCGGATTGTCGCCGCGTTCGGCCAGAAGCGTTGCCGCTTTGACGACGCCGGCGATGATCGCGTCGGGGCGCGGCGGGCAACCGGGAACGTAGACGTCGACGGGCACGTGCTTGTCGAGCGGCCCCACCAGCGTGCGGCTGTCGATGAAGACGTTGGTGGTGGCCGGGCAGGAGCCGATGGCGACGACGGCCTTGGGTCCGCAGACCTGATCGTAGACGGTTTTCACGGCGCCCACGGCCTTTCTGGTCACCGGGCCGGTGACGCAAAGGATGTCGGCGTGCCGCGGACTGCCCTGCAGCAGAACGCCTAACTGTTCGGCGTCGTAGCGCGGCGAGAGCGCGGCCACAATCTCAATGTCGCAGCCGTTGCAACTGCCTGAGTTCATATGGAAGAGCCAGGGGCTGCGGCGGCGCGCGGTGCACATCAATCGCTTCCAGAACTTCATGGCCGCACCCCCAAGAGCATTTGCAATCCGTTGGGCCAGATTCCCGCAGCCAGCAGCAGGACGACGAGCACAACGATGGTGGCTTTGAGAACGAACGGTTCCTTTTGGGCTGGCGGGCTTGCGTCGCCCGGCTCACCCCACGGACTTGGACCTGTCCGCGGGGACCCCGAGGGCGGACCCCACCAGTTGCGCGTGAGCGCCAGCGTGTAGGCGATCAATGCGAGGATCGACGAGACGATGAAGATAGTGAGCGGGCAGACGCCGATCTGAAATGCCGCGGAATAGAGCCGCCAGCGACCGATGAAGCCGAGTGTGGGCGGAATGCCCAGCATGGCCAGCATACCGAAGAGGAATCCGAAGGCGCTCACCGGGTAACGCACGGCCAGAGCTACGGGTTCGGTTTCGAGCGCGCCATCGGCCTCGGGTGCGGCGAGACAGGCGAAGAGCAGCGCTTTGGCCAGAGCGTGTGTGGATGCCGCAACCACCGCGCCCTCAATTCCGATCACGCTGGCGGAAGCGACGCCGAGCAGCAGGAAGCCGACGTCCTCGACCGTGGACAGCACCAGCAGGCGCTTGAGACTGCGCTGGGTGATCATGAGCAGCGCGGCCAGCAGCGAGGTGAGGGTTGCGGCGTAGAAGAAGAGCGGCTGCGGCGTGAGCAGCGCGGGAATCGTCTGTGCGCCCATCAGGAACTCGCCGAAGGCCGCCATATCGACGACGGCGATGATGAGGCCGAGCACGAGCGCAGGCACTTCGTCGGCAAGTGCGAGCAACCAGAAGAAAATGGGCACGGCGGCCAGCTTGACGAAGACGCTGGTCAACAGCAGCGCGCGCGACCAGGACTGATCGGTGACGCTCGAGAGGAATTCGCTTGCCACCAGAGTGCCCGCTGAGATGAGAACGACCGCGAGGTAGGTGATTTTCGCTGCTTTGGTGCGGGCCGTGAGCCAGACGCGAAGAACGGTGAACAGAGCGGCGAGTTCGAGCAATCCGATCCGCAGCCATGGATGGCTAACGATGAGCCCGGCGGCGGAGAGCCCGCCCACAATCAGCATGCAGGGCCAAAGCGGCAGTTTGCCGGCAGGAGCCTTGACCAGCGCAGCAAAGAAGAGCGCCGCCGCGGCGATTGCGATGGCGGAGATCAAGAGTAGGGGAACATGCGGCGCGAAAGTCGACTCGCTGGCTGAGACCTGCATTCCTGGCACAGCCCAGCGCACCAATGCGAAGATGGCGGCGGCAAAAACCACCAGGAGGAGCGCCGCACGGCGCTCCATCCACGCGAAGATGGCGCCGAGTAAGCGTGAAACCGCCTGCAAACCGCTCCACACGCCGAGATACGCGCGGTCGACGTTCGTCCAACGGAAGAAGGAGTGCCAGTGTTCCAGGAAGATCTCAGAAAAGTCGCCGGCCGTGAGGCGTCCCTGCTCGCCCAGCGGCTCGCCGCCGGTAAACACGCCGCCGCCTGCGCCAGCCATCGCCGCGCCCGAGGATGCAGGACGCACGGCGTAAGCGACCAGATAAATTGCGCCGCCCAGCACAAGGGAGACCAGCGCCAGCACAAGGCCGCCGGTTGAAGAGAAGCTGCCGGCATCGGCGGAGAGGCCGAGCCACGTGACGTGCACGCCCGCGCCCATGCCCAGCGCCATGAGAATCGGATTGAGGAAGTAGTTGACGGCCAACTGCGGCGCTACGCCCAGCACTACGCTGCCCGCGGCCAGAAAGCCCATGCCCCAGAGCATCGAAGCCGGAGACTCGTGCGCATCTTTGGTGTTCTCGGTGACGGGCCCGAGGAAGACTGCGCTGGTCGCCTTGGCGCCAAGGAAGACCGTGCCCAGGCTCGCCGCCCAGGCCACCATGGCGGGCACGGCCCATCCGGCCTGCAACGCCGCGGCATACAGCATCCACTTGCTGGCGAAGCCGCTCATCAGCGGAATGCCCATCATGCTGCCCACGCCGATTAACCAGGAGAGCGTGGTGTGCGGCATTTTTCCGGCCAGGCCGCCCAACTGGTTCATGTCGCGCGTTCCGGAAGCGTGCTGCACGGAGCCGGCGGTCAAAAACAGCCCGCCCTTGAAGAAGCCGTGATTCAGGCAATGCAGCAGGCCGGCCGTAATGGCGAGCGGCGTGCCGATGCCAATGCCCATCATCATGTAGCCGATCTGGCTCACGGTGGAGAACGCCAGCATGCGCTTCAAATCGGTTTGCACCATGGCATACATCACGCCCACGGCCATGGTCACTGTGCCCACCCACATCAGGCTCTGGCCCCACGCCGCGGGCCACGCGCCAAAGCTGTGCATGCGCGCGGCCAGATACACGCCGGCCTTCACGTAGCAGGCGGCATGCAGTAATGCGCTCACCGGAGTGGGCGCAGCCATGGCTTCGGGAATCCAGGTGTGCAGCGGGACCTGCACGCTCTTGGCCACCAGCGCCACCAGCATCAGCGCGAACAGGCCGCTGGTGAAGTTGTGCGCCACCGCGGGATCGGTCCACAGGGCGCTGCCGGCGCGGTGGTAGAGCACCACAATCGCGGCCAGCAAACCGTAGCCCGCGATGTGCGTCATCAACAGCACCTTGCGTGCGCCGTTCACAGCTTCGCGGTTGGTATACCAGAAGCCCACCAGGCTGAAAGAACAGAGGCCGACCACTTCCCAGCAGAGATAAAAGATGAACAGGTTGGCGCTATACACCAGCGAGATGAAGCCGCCGATGAAGACCAGCATGATGGCGTAGAAGCGGGTGGCCGATTTGTCGTGCGCCATGTAGCCGATGGAATAGAGCAGCACCAGGCCGCCGATGCATGCGCCCATGAAGGCGAAGAGCACGCTGAGCGCGTCCACGTGCAGCACCAGGGCCAGCGGCCCATCCCACGGCAGCGGATGCAGATCGATGGACTGTCCGCTGCGCACCGCGGGCGCGATGCCGGCCACGGCAACGATCGCGGGCAAACAGGTGAGGAAGGCGAGAATGCCTTTCGCCCGGGCGGAGCAGTGCCGTGCCACCAGAATCTGCAACGCGGCGCCCAGCAAAAGCGAGCATGGAGCAATCAGAATCAGAGTCGCTGCATCCATGCCTTCATGTTGAGGGCGCATCCATTAGGACGGATGTGACCGCGCACACCGTGCAACTCAGGCGCAGCCGGAAGCGAGTCCGAAATACCGTATTGTGGGACGGTGATCCGACCTTTTTTGCCGCCTCTTGGGGGTTTGGATCGCCGTTTGCAAGCCATCGCGCGCGGCTTCAGTGTTGCGAATCATCCGGGCGCTCGGGAATGCCGGGCGTCGAGAATTTGTACGGCTGCGCCGATCTCGCGTCGCGGCTCTTTTGTCTCCTTCGGACCACCTGTTCCCGCAAACGCGATCGGAGAGCGCTCGACGGCCGCGCTGCGCAATGTCCTACAATTTGGCTGAGGGTTGATTCGTCATGATTTCTTCTTTGAAGTTCTATTGCCGCATTTTTGCGCTCCTATTTTTGGGAGCAGTGCTGGCCGCGCTTCCCGCTTCGGCGCAACGCGGCAGTGAAGTAGGCCGCGGCCTTGCGTTGCTGCCGGCCCAGTCCCGGACTGTCGTCAACCGCTTGATGAGCCTGTCGCAGTTGCCCGCCGGGACGTGGAAGATGCACGAGGGCGATTTGCCGCATGGCGAAGCTGTCAACCTCAACACGGGGCTCGACGCGAGCGGCTGGCAGGATGCGACGGTCGGCGCTCAATATTCCACGAGCGCTATCTGGTTTCGCCAGACCATTCAACTGCCCGCAACGCTCAACGGCTACGACCTGAGCGGCGCGCGCATCTGGTTTCAGTTCCACTCGAACGCCAACGGACCCATTCCTGAAATCATTTATTTCAACGGCCGGCGCGTGGCCATGGGCGAGGACCTGGAGCCGGAGGTGCTGTTCGACGATGCGCGGCCCGGCGACAAGGTGGTGGTCGCGGTCAAATTGCTGCAGACCGTCGACGTGAAGTCCTTCCGCGGCGTAACCCTGCGCGTGGATTTCTCAGAGAATCGCCCCAATCCGCAGGACCTGGCCGAGGAGTTCCTTTCAGTTGCGCTCTTGCTTCCCTCGCTCGCCCCCAGCGACAGCACAAAGACCGACGCCTTGAACAACGCCATCGCCGCCGTGGACCTGGGTGCGCTCGATGCGCACGATACGGCCAAGTTCGACGCCAGCCTGAAGGCGGCGCAGACCCAGCTTGAAGCGCTGCGGCCCCTGCTGCAGCAGGCTACGATCCTGCTCGACGGCAACGCGCACATCGATGCGGCCTGGCTGTGGCCGTGGACCGAAACCGTCGACGCGGTGCACCGCACCTACGGCACCGCATTGCAGTTGATGAACGAGTATCCCGGCTACACTTTCACGCAGTCGGCCGCGGCCTATAACGAGTGGCTGGCCGACAAATACCCGGCCGTGAACAACGAGATCAAAAAGCGCATCGACGAAGGCCGGTGGGAGATTGTCGGCGGAATGTGGGTCGAGCCCGACCTGAATATGCCCGACGGCGAGTCGCTGGTGCGCCAGTTGCTGGTGGGCAAGCGCTGGTACAAGCAGGCCTACGGCGTCGACGTACGCATCGGCTGGAACCCCGACTCGTTTGGATACACGTGGCAGTTGCCGCAGATCTACAAAAAGAGCGGCATCGACTATTTCGTCACGCAAAAAATGACCTGGAACGACACCAATCAGCTGCCTTTCAAGCTGTTCTGGTGGCAGTCGCCCGATGGGTCGAAGGTTCTCACGTATTTCCCGCACGACTACGTGAACACTACGCTCAGTCCGGTGCGGCTGAGCGACGATCTTGCCACGGCGCGCAAGCGCTCGCCGGGTTTGACGGAGATGATGGACCTCTACGGCATCGGCGATCACGGCGGAGGGCCCACGCGCGCCATGCTCGACGAGGGCTTCCGCTGGGCTGCGCCCTCCGCGGCGGCAGTTGCCGCGAATGGCGGCGAGCCGGTGACGCCGAAGTACCAGTTCGGCACCGCGCAAAGTTTTTTTCTGGACTTGGAGAAGAGGATTGCTCCAGAAAGCAAGGTCTGGAACTACCAGTCGATTCCGCATTACGAGCCGCCGGCGGCAGTGGCGGGCGAGATTGCGATTCCCACTTGGGATTCCGAGTTGTATCTCGAGTACCATCGTGGCGTCTACACCACCCAGGCCAACCACAAGAAGAACATGCGCGACAGCGAGGAAGAGGTGCTGAACGCGGAGAAGTGGTCGTCACTGGCGTGGCTCGATGGCAAGAGTTATCCCGGCGCGGAGCTGACCGAGGACTGGAAAAAGGTTCTCTTCAGCCAGTTCCACGATCTGGCGGCGGGGTCGGGCATCGGCGTCATTTATAAGGATGCGCAGAAGGACTACGACTGGGTGCGCATGTCGACGAATGAGATTTCGAGCGGGGCGCTGGAGACGGTCGCGGAGAGAATTGACACGCGCACCGAACCCAAGTTCGAGAAGTCAGTTCCGGTGATCGTGTGGAACCCGTTAGGGTGGGATCGAACGGGAGATGTAACGGTCAGGGCTCAAGACACGACGGGCCACGCGGATGCATTTGTTTGGATAGGAAATGAGAAGTCCAATCGCATTCAAATCGCCCATGTGTTGGATCGCGATCCTAATACAGGCGTAGCAACGGTTAAAATTTCGGACGTTCAAGTTCCCGCTCTTGGCTACAAGCGCCTATATCTCATTCCTGCGACGAACGAGCCGCAGTACCCCCCTGCTCACAATCCGGAGGACGCTTTGATTCTGAAGAGCGCTCATATCCAGCTCAAGGTGGACAGAACGAGCGGATGTATTACAAGCCTGATGGAGAGTGACGTTGACTTTGAGCTGCTGGCCGGCGGCGGATGCGGAAATCAACTCCAGTTCTTCAAGGACATCCCGAAGCAATACGACGCGTGGAACATCGATCCGGGCACGCTTGACGTTGCGCCTGCGACCATCGAGAAAGCGGACTCCGTGGAATCGGTCGGAACCGATGCGATTCGCGTCACTTCGCACTGGCAGAACTCGAAGTTCGTCCAGACTATTCGACTTGAAGGCGATCAGGTCGACATTGAGAACGACATCGACTGGCACGAAAAGCACGTGCTGCTGAAAGCGGCCTTCCCGCTCGCCGTCACCAGCGACTTTGCCACCTACGAGATTCCTTACGGCGCGATCGAGCGGCCGACCACGCGCAACAATAGTTGGGAAAAGGCGCAGTTCGAGGTTCCGGCGATGCGCTGGGCCGATCTTTCGGGTGCGGGTGCCGATGGAAAGGTTCACGGGCTGAGCCTGCTCAATCAGGACAAGTACGGCTACGACGCCGTGGGCAACGTGCTGCGGCTGACCCTGCTGCGCTCGCCCACATGGCCCGATCCCGATGCCGACCAGGGCCACCATCACTTTCACTACGCGCTCTATCCGCACGAGGGCACGTGGAAGGACGCGCTCACCGTGCGCCACGGCTGGGAGTATGACTACCCGCTGCAGGCGGTCGTGACCACGGCCCACGCCGGCTCGCTGCCGGCCGAGCACTCCTTCGCTGCGGTTTCGCCGGACAATGTTGTCCTCACCGCCGTCAAGAAGGCCGAAGACGCGAATGGCTTGATCTTCCGCGTGTATGAGTGGGCGGGCAAGGAGACGACCGCGGAGTTCCATGTGCCGCCAGGCGCAACCGGAGCGACGGTCACCAATCTCATGGAGCAGCCCGAAGGCGATCCGTTGAAGGTGGAGGGCGATGTGGTGAAGGTGCCGATCAAGCCGTACGAGATTCTGACGATACGGGTGGATTATTCGAAACAGTGATCAGTTGTCAGTTCTCAGTTGTCAGAGATACGTTAGATTCGCCATTGACTACTGACAACTGACCGCTGACAACTGAATTTGTTAATCTGAATGCATCAAGGAGCCCTGCACGATGCACATCTCTTCCCCGTTTGTGGTCGTTCCCGTCGTCCTCGCGGTGTTTGTGGTGTCGATTCTGTTCTCGACCAGCAGCAAGGAAGACAAGCCCTCGGCGCACTGAGTCCGAATTATTTTGTAGCGCCGGTCTGGAGACCGGCGCTACAAAAGTCTGGAGGCCGGCGCTGCATTTTTCCGGAACATTTTTCGCCCGGGCGGCGTATAACGTGGCCAGAGGGCGATTGCCATGAAGAGAATCCCGATTGCAAACGCGGCCGGCCTGCTCGCCTGCCTGGTTCTTGCGGCCGGAGTGGCCGGATGCAGAATCCACGTGGATAAGGACTCGAACGGCGAGGAAAAGAATGTCCAGGTGGACACTCCCTTTGGCGGAGTGCACGTGAACACCGACCAGACCACCGCGGCCGATCTCGGCCTGCCGGCGTATCCCGGCGCCCAGCTGGTGAAGGACAATGACAACCACAAGTCGGCCGACGTGCACATGGGCTTTGGCGAGTGGGAGTTGCGCGTGCGCGCCGTCTCCTATGAAACGCCGGACAAGAAGGATCAGGTTGTCGCGTTTTACAAGAAGGCGCTGGGCCGGTATGGCGATGTGATCACCTGCCAAGACAACGCCCCGGTGGGCACGCCCACGCAGACCGCCGAAGGCCTGACCTGCGCCGACGACGGGCACCATGGCAATGTGAAGGTGGACACGGGAAGTTACAAGACCGGAAACGGCGGCCTGGAACTGAAGGCCGGCTCCGAGCGCCACCAGCATATTGTGGGTTTTGAAGCTCCCGAGAACGGCCAGACCCGTTTCGCCCTCGTGGCGCTCGATCTGCCGTCCATCGGCACAGACAACCCGAACAAGAGCAACTAAATTCGGCGTTATCGGCTAACTCTCTGATTCCATTTCTTCTGCGGGCGGTTCTTCGCCCGCTTTTTCTTTGTCCTGCGGCCTTCTATGCCCAGCAAGTCTCCTGCCCTTCCCGACGCGACTTCGCAATTTCCGTGCATCCGGCTGCGGAAAAAACGGACCTTGTGATTGATTTGTGCATAAAATCATAAAACGTGCATAAATCAACTATGCTGCGGGTTATTTCTGAAAAAGACGCCGAATTCACCCCCAAATTCTGCCCCGAACGTGCAAGGAGCTGGGTGACACCCGTCACTGCGGCCACCCTTGCCAAGGCGCAGAATAACGCGGGCTTAGAGGAATAGAGCGGAATACCGGGAGGCTCGATTTGTGAGGCGAATACCGGCGCCGGCGCAAGGGATTTGCGGAGGCGGCTCAAGATGACCTGGACCGAGGAATACGAGCGCAAGCTCATGAGCGCAGAGCAGGCGCTGGAAGCAGTGCATTCCGGAGCGCGCGTCTGGATTCAATCGGGCTGCGGAACCCCTTCTCCTCTTGTGGATGCGCTGGTGGCCCGCGCGGCCGAGCTGCGCAACGTAGAAATCATTCATATGAAGACGCTCGGCGCCGCCGCCTACACTCGGCCCGAGTTCGAAGGCCACTTCCGCCATCGCGGCCTGTTCCTGGGCGAAAATGTGCGCGAGGCGGTCTGCAATGGCCGCGCCGACTACACGCCCATCTTCCTGAGCGAGATTGAAGGCCTCTTTGAGAGCGGTGCTCTGCCGCTCGATGTAGTGTTGATGCAGGTGTCGCCGCCGGATGCGCACGGGTTTGTGACCCTGGGCACCACGGTGGACTGTACGCAGGCGGCATTGCGCTGCGCTCCCATGGTGATTGCCGAAGTGAACCGGCAGATGCCGCGCACCCATGGCGACACGGCCGTTCCTGTCAGCCGCATTTCGGCCATTGTGGAGACCGACCGGCCGCTGCTCGAGCTCGAAGCCGAGCCCGCTACGGAGATGCACATGCGCGTGGCGCGCAACGTGGCCGCACTCATCCCTGACGGCGCGACGTTGCAGACCGGCATCGGCGGCATCTCCGAGGCGGTTCTGCACTGCCTGACCGACAAGCGCGACCTGGGCATTCACACCGAGATGGTTCCGGACGGCGTGATCGATCTGATGGAGTCCGGCGTGATCAACGGCGCGCGCAAGACCTTGCACCGCGGCAAGGCTGTGGCTTCATTCGTACTGGGCACGCAACGCCTCTTCGATTACATCCACGAGAATCCCGCATTTGAGTTTCGCCTGATCAGCTACACCAACGATCCGTTTGTGGTGGCGCAGAACGAGCGCATGGTGGCCATCAACGGAGCGCTGCAGGTGGATATGACCGGGCAGGTGTGCGCCGATTCGCTGGGCACGCGGCCCTACAGCGGCTTTGGCGGGCAAGTGGATTTCATTCGCGGCGCCGCGCGCTCCAAAGGCGGCGTGCCCATTATTGCGCTGCCATCAACGGCGCGGGGCGGCACGGTGTCGCGCATTGTGCCGGTGCTGGAGCCGGGCGCCGGCGTGGTTACTTCCCGCGCCGACGTGCATTACGTTGTGACCGAGCACGGCTTCGCCTATCTGCACGGAAAAACCTTGCGCGAACGCGCCGAGGCGCTGATCGCCATTGCCGATCCGCGCTTCCGGGCGGAGTTGGAGGATTTTGCGGTGCGTGCGCACTATATGGAGCGAAAACCGGCGTATGCGTAGCGCACATTCCCACCCTTTCTGCAATAAAGCTGCGGAAAGGATGGGGCACGGGCAAGTTAGCAAGTCAGCGGGTCAGCAAGTCAGCAAGTCGGCAGATTAGGTGGAGGGGAGAATAAGGATGACCGACGCGAAGAAGCAGGATCGGGGCCAGTTGCGGATCGACGAAGAAGAGTGCAAGGGCTGCGGGCTGTGCATCGAAGCCTGCCCGCCCAAGGTGATCTCGCTCGGTGAGCGACTGAATCACTTTGGTTATCACACGGCGTTGTACCAGGGCAACGGCTGCACGGCGTGCGGCATCTGCTTCATGGTGTGCCCTGAGCCGGGCGCCATTACCGTGTTGCGTTTGGTGAGCCCACAAAAGGTTGAGGCACCCGATTCCCACCCTTTCCGCGATGAAGCTGCGGAAAAGGGCGGGGCAACCGCACGCCCATCGATGACCGCAGGGGGAACGATCGCATGCGCAAGCAACTGATGAAGGGCAACGAGGCCATCGTCAAAAGCGCCATCCTGGCGGGATGCCGGGCGTTCTACGGCTATCCCATCACCCCGGCCAGCGAGATCGCCGAGGCCGCGGCGGAGTTTATGCCCAAAACCGGCGGCGTGTATGTGCAGGCGGAGAGCGAGGTCGCGGCCATCAACATGCTTTACGGCGCGGCGTCGGCCGGTGTGCGCGCCATGACCGCGTCGAGCGGACCCGGCATCAGCCTGATGCAGGAGGGGATCAGCTACATGGCCGGCGCGGAGCTGCCCTGCGTCATCGCCGACATCACCCGTGGCGGCCCGGGCCTGGGCAACATCGCCGCCGAGCAGAGCGACTATCACCAGGTGGTGAAGGGCGGCGGCCACGGCAACTACCGCACCATCGTGCTGGCTCCGCATTCCGTTCAGGAGATGGCGGACCTGACCGCGCTGGCGTTCGATCTAGCCGACCGTTATCGCAATCCGGTGGTGCTGATGGCCGACGGTTTCATCGGCCAGATGATGGAGCCGGTGGAGTTTCCGCAATCTGCCACGCCGACGCATCTGCCCCCGTGGGCGGTGGCCGGCACTGCGGCCTCGCGCGGCAATCTCATCAACTCCCTGCATCTCGACTGTGACGAACTGGAGAAGCACAACCGCCATCTCGAGGCCAAGTACAAGATGGCCGAGCAGCGCGAAACCCGCGCGGAAGAATGGTCGACCGGCGATGCGGAGATTGTGCTGGTGGGTTACGGCATTGTGGGCCGCATTCTGAAGGCCGTCACCGCCGAAGCGCGCGCCGCGGGGCTCAAGGTGGGCGTGCTGCGCCCCATCACGTTGTATCCCTTCCCGGTGATCCAGTTCCAGCGCCTGGCCTTCAACGCGCGCCTCTTTGTAGTGGTGGAGATGAGCAACGGCCAGATGCTGGAAGACGTGAAGCTGGCGCTCAACGGCTCGCGCCCGGTCGAGTTCCTGAATCGCATGGGCGGCAACGTGCCCTCGCATGAGGAGGTGCTCCGCTTTGTTCATGACCTGGCGCGCCGCGAGGGCCTGGATCGGACTCTGGAGCGGGCTCTGGAGCGGCAAACTCCAGAAGAGGAGCGCATGGCCAATGTCTAATCAACCGGTTGCAGAGTACGCCGTCTCGCGCGGCAAGGCCAAATCGTTCTACGAGCGCTACGAACGTAAAGAGGAGCTGCAGCACCAGACGCATTTCTGTCCCGGCTGCGGCCACGGAACCATTCACAAGATGCTCGCCGCAGCCATCGACGAGCTGGGCGTGCAGGACCGCACCATTATGGTCGGTCCCGTGGGCTGCTCGGTCTTCACCTATTACTACTTCGACGTGGGCAACGTGCAGGCGGCGCACGGCCGCGCTCCCGCCGTGGCTACGGCCATCCGGCGCAGCCGCCCCGGCAGCATTGTCATCAGCTACCAGGGCGACGGCGATCTCTCGGCCATCGGCTCGGCGGAGATTCTGCACACCGCCAATCGCGGCGAAAACATCACCGTGATCTTTGTCAACAACGCCATTTACAGCATGACCGGCGGCCAGGCCGCTCCCACCACGCTGTTGGGGCAGAAGAGCACCACTACACCCAACGGCCGTAACGCAGCCACTGAGGGTTATCCGCTGCACGTGAGCGAATTGCTTTCCACGCTGCAGGCGCCGGCCTACATTGAGCGCGTGGCTCTGGGCGACAACAAGCAGATTGCGCAGGCGGCGCGCGCCATCAAGCGCGCATTGGAGAATCAGGTGCGCGGCCTGGGCTTTTCGCTCATCGAAGTGCTCTCGCCCTGCCCAACCATCTGGAAACTGTCGCCGGTGGAAGCGCAGCACTGGGTGCGCGATGTGATGGAGAAGACCTTTCCGCTCGGCGTGTTCTGCGACCGGACGAAGGAAAGGCTGGCTGCACCGGCTCCGCAGCCCGCGCCCGCTCCCGCGCTCGAAGAGCTGCCGCGCATTCTGGGCGTGGCCGAAGAGGGTTTGCCGGAGGGCAACGCCGCGGCCATGTCCAAAGAGCAGGAGATCGATCTGCAGGTGCGCATTGCGGGCTTTGGTGGGCAGGGCGTGTTGCTGCTCGGCGAAGTGCTGGCTGAAGCCGGCCTCGATGCCGGCCTTGAGGTTTCATGGCTGCCGTCGTACGGGCCCGAGATGCGTTCCGGCACCTCGAATTGTCATGTGCGGCTTTCGCGCCAGACCATCGATTCGCCGCTGGTGACGGCGCCCAACGTGCTGGTGGCCATGAACGAGCCCTCGCTGCGCAAGTTCGATCGCAGCGTCCGCCCCGGCGGATGGATCATCTACGACGGCGACGAATTTCCGCCCGATTGCGAGCGCAAGGGTGTGCAGGTGCTGGCCCTCCCGTTCACGCGGCTGGCCGATGCCATGGGCGACAAGCGGGCAGCCAACATGGTGATGCTGGGCGCAGTGCTGGAGATGGCGGGCGTGCTGCCGCAGGCCAGCATCGACGCGGCTTTGCGCCGCCTGATCAAGAATCCGCGCTGGGTGGAACTGGACGAGCGCGCCATGGCGCGGGGAAGGGAACTGTTCAAGACAGCGCTCGGGGAGGTTTGACATGAATGCAGATGCCGATCCTAATGTGATTGTCTATTTCGGCGGGCAGTACATGCCCATGCGCGAGGCGCACATCGGACTCCTGACCCACGCTTTACACTACGGAACCGGCGTCTTCGAAGGCATTCGCGCCTACTGGAATGCGGCGGAGCAGGAGCTGTTTATGCTGCGGCCCCGCGACCACTACGTGCGCTGGAAGCAGAATGGCGGCATCCTGCACATCGATGTGCCGCTGACCGCGGATCAGCTATGCGACATCACGGTGGAGCTGGCTCAGCGCAACGCATTCCGCACCGATCTTTACATTCGCCCGCTGGCCTACAAGTGCGCCGAGCGCATCGGCGTGGCCATCGACGACCAGGATGCATTTTTCATCGTGGCGGTGCCCTTCGGCGAGTACCTGCACAGCGAAAACGGGCTGCATGCGGGCGTGAGCTCCTGGCGGCGCATCGACGACAATGCCATTCCGCCGCGCGCCAAGATCTGCGGCGCCTACGCCAACAGCGCCCTGGCCAGCGATGAAGCGCGCCGCTGCGGGTTCGATGAGGCCATCCTGCTGAACGAGAGCGGGCATGTGACCGAGGGCGCCACCTGCAACCTGTTCATGCGCCGCAAAGGACGGCTGATCACGCCGGCCGTGACGGAAAACGTTCTCGAAGGCATCACGCGCGATTCCATCATGGAGCTGGCCGCGCGCGAGCTTGGCCTCGAGATCGTGGAGCGGCCCATCGACCGCAGCGAACTGTACGTCTGCGATGAGCTGTTCCTCACCGGAACCGCGGTGGGCGTGGCGCCGGTCACGCGTGTCGATCACCATCCGGTTGCGGATGGAGCTATCGGCGTGGTCACGCGCAGTCTGCGCCAGCTATACGTGGACGCCACGCACGGACGCATGCCCGCGTACCGCAAATGGCTGCTGCCGGTTTATCGCAGGAATCCGCCTCCCGAGCGCAACGAGGCGTTGATGAAGGAAACGAGCTTGGCCTGAGCCAATGCCGGCGTGCTGCGACGCGCCGGCGACGCGACCCGGGCAAGGAGGAAAATCCGAATGCCAACAACAGTGGTACAAGCAAATGCCTATGACGTTGCCATGGAGAACTTCGATACCGCGGCAGACGCCATCGGCCTGGACAACAATACGCGCGAGATGATCAAGTGGCCCGAGCGCATGCTCACGGTCGGCGTCCCGGTGCGCATGGACGACGGTCACATTCACCGCTTCGAGGGTTTTCGCGTGCAGCACAGCTCGGTGCGTGGACCTGCCAAAGGCGGCATCCGCTACCATCCGCAGGTCACGATCGACGAAGTGAAGGCGCTGGCCACGTGGATGACGTGGAAGTGCGCGGTGGTCAACATTCCCTTCGGCGGCGCCAAGGGCGGCATCACCTGCGATCCAAAAAAGATGTCGCAGGGCGAGCTGGAACGGATGACGCGCCGCTACACCAGCGCGATTCTGCCGCTCATCGGCCCGGAACAGGACATTCCCGCGCCCGACGTCTACACCAATTCGCAGACCATGGCCTGGATCATGGATACCTACAGCATGACCAAGGGCTATGCCATTCCCGGCGTGGTCACGGGCAAGCCTATCAGCCTGGGCGGATCGCTGGGCCGCAACGAGGCCACCGGCCGCGGTGTCTACTACACCATTGGGTGCGCATGCGAACATGTGCACATGCCGCTCAAGGGCGCGACCGTCGCCGTGCAGGGCTTCGGCAATGCCGGCTCCATCGCCGCGCAACTGCTGCACGAAGCCGGCGCGAAGATCATCGCGGTCAGCGATTCCACGGGCTGCATCTACAACCGCGACGGCCTGAATATTCCCGAGCTGATCCACATGAAGACCCTTTGCGGTCATGTGGACGGCTTCCCTGACAGCGAGCCGATCCTGCCGCACGAGCTGCTGGCTCTGCCGTGCGACATTCTGGTGCCCGCCGCTCTCGAAAACACCATCGTTCAAGAGAATGCGGGCGCGGTGCGCGCGCACATCATTGCCGAAGCCGCCAACGGCCCGGTTACGCCCGCCGCGGACCGGATTCTCGAGAGTAAAGGCGTCTTTGTCATTCCAGACATTCTGTGCAACGCCGGCGGCGTCACCGTGTCGTACTTCGAGTGGGTGCAGGACGAGCAGCACCTGTTCTGGGATGCCAAGGACATCTACAACCGTCTGGAGCGGGTGATGAAGACCGCTTTCAACGACGTGCTCAAGATCCATCTTGAGCGCAAGGTGCCAATGCGCATTGCCGCCAATATGCTCGGCATCGGCCGCGTGGCCGAGGCCGTGCAGATTCGCGGCATTTATCCGTAACCTGGGCTCAACATCCTTACGCCCTATCCCTTCCGCGCAGGTCGCGGAAGGGATGGGGCGTGAGTGTCTCGGCCCCGCCTGTACAATGCAAATGGGCCTGGGCAGCAAAGCATTTCTCCTTCGGATATGTCGCGAAGCCGCGACTGCCGAGTTGCGATTTCCTCAAGAAATTGCAACCTTCCGCACCCTCTGAGAAGGCTACGTTTAAAGGAGAGATGCCCATGCGTCCCCGGCCGTTTTTATTGCCGATTCATCGGCACGTTGTGGAATCGATCCGAGGGCCGCTCTTTATGTCTGCGAAGTTTTCAGTATTTCCGTTCGCCGCTTCATTTTGCCTTTTTGCTGCATTGCTTCCCGCGCAAATCCCCACGCAAGTCCCCGCGCACCCCCCCACACAAGTCATCGACCTGCCATCGAGCAAGCAATTGATCGGCGAGACGCCCGGGGCACCGCAGCGCATCAACGGCTTGCCCATCTCGATGGCGATTTCGCTCGACGGCCGATCCGTGGTCACGGTGAATGCCGGCTATGGAACCTTTGAGTCGCAGTACGATCAGTCGCTCTCGGTCCTCGACACGCAGACCGGCGTGCTCGCGGACTTCCCCGACCCGCGCACCGCGCCGCGCAACAAACAGACGCTCTACTCCGGTCTCGCATTCAGCGGCGATGGAAGCCACATTTACGTCAGCATGGCCTCGATGTCTGATCCTAAAGGGGAAGGCCCCGGCGATACGGGCAGCGGTATCGTGGTCTATCGTTTCGCGGCCGGCAAAATTGCACCCGAGCGCCTGATTCCTCTGCCCGTCATGCAACTTCCGCCGGGACGAAAGACCCGTCTGCCTGGGGGATCGGAAAGCGACCAGGGCGTGCCGTACCCGGCCTCGATTGTGGTGCTTGGCGCGGCCGGCCACGAAAAACTGCTGGTTGCCGAAAATCTCTCCGACGATGCGGTGCTTCTCGATGTAGCGACCGGCGCCGTCGAAAAGCGCTTCGATCTCTCCGAAAGCGACGCTGTGCCCGCGACCTATCCCATCGCCGCCGCGGTAACGCGGGACGAGAAGCGCGCCTTCGTCGCTCTCTGGAACGCTTCGGAGATTGTGGAGCTCGATCTCGCGCGCGGCACGGTGGCGCGCAAGCTGGCCCTGCTCAAGCCCCCCAGTCCCATTGCGCCCGGCACGCATCCCTGCGCCTTCGCCTTCTCGCCCGACCAGAAAACACTCTACGTGGCGCTCTCTAATCGCGATGCCGTTGCCGCCGTCAACGTGGGCGTGGGCCAGTTTTCGGTGAAGGGCTACTTCGATACGCGCCTGCCGGGGCAGAGCTATTTCGGTGCGGAACCGGTGGCTATCACCCTCAACGGCGATGGCAGCCGGCTCTACGCGGCCAACATGGGCACCGATTCAGTTGCTGTGTTCGACACCGGCAAGCTCACGCCCAGAGCCGCGAAGAATGGCATGGTCGAGCCGGACGGCTACATCCCCACGGAGTGGATGCCGATGTCGATGGCCTTCCTTTCTTCGCCCGCGGGTGGCAAGCTCTACCTGACAACCGCCAAAGGCAAGGGAACCGGGCCGAATAATTTTCTTCCCCGCCGAGTTGAAACCGCGCCCAGCATCAACGCCCGGGCCAACGCCTACATCGCAACACTGCTCTACGGCTCGCTGGCCACACTCGACGAGCAGGAGATCGCAAGCCACCTGGCCGACTGGACCGCGACCGTGCTGGCCTCGAATCGGATGAAGGCCGAGCAGGAAAAGATCGCCTTTGCCGGCGGCAGCAACCGCATCAGGCACATCATCTACATCATCAAAGAAAATCGCACCTATGATCAGGTCCTCGGCGACCTCGCGCGGGACGGGAAACCCGTGGGCGACGGCGACCCGAAATGGGCGATGTACGGCGCGTCCGTCACGCCCAACGAGCACAAGCTGGCCCTGCAATTCGGCGTGCTCGACAATTTCTTCGATTCCGGCGAAGTTTCGGGCGACGGCCACGTCTGGTCCACCGCGGCCATCGGCACGGATTATCTCGAGAAGACCTGGCCGCACAACTACCGTGGCACGCAACGCACCTACGACTACGAAGGCGTGGTGGCCAACGGCTATCCGCTGCTGCAAAAGATTCCCGACGTGGAGGAGCCGGCCAGCGGCTATCTCTGGGGAAATTTGGCCGCGCACGGCAAGACCTACTACCACTTCGGCGAGTTCATTTCGACGACCTTTTGCGGCCAGGCCGCGGTCGCCGATTCATCGCTCGGCGCCATGCTGGCCGGGCCCAGTTGCGCGCGCAAGGCCGTTGCTCCCGGCGATCCGCTGCCCGCGGAGTGGGGCGGCGGCGTGAACAAATTTTCCTGGCCCATTCCGCTCATCGCCAGCAACACGGCCACCAAGCCGGAGCTGGTGGGCCACTTCGCGCCGGAAGCGCCGGACTTCAATCTCATGGTCCCCGATCAGATCCGCGTCCAGGTCTTTTTGCGCCATCTGAAGCAGTGGATTGCCGATCGCGAGCGCGGCGACGACACCATGCCCAGCTTCATCACCCTGCGCTTACCCGACGATCACACCGCGGGAACGCGGACCGGCGGTCCTACGCCCCGCTCTTCTGTTGCCGATAACGATCTCGCCGTCGGCCGCGCCGTCGAGGCCGTTTCGCATTCGCCGTACTGGGACGATACCGCTTTCTTCATCCTGGAAGACGACGCGCAGAACGGCGCTGATCACGTTGACGCGCACCGCAGCATCGCCCTGGTCATCAGCAAGTACGCGCCGCACGGACCTAGCGGCGCGCCCTTCGTTGACAGCCGCTTCTACTCGACGGTCAGTGTCATCCGCACCATGGAGTCGCTGCTCGGCCTGCCGCCCATGAACAACAACGACGCCTTCTCGTCGCTCATCGCTTCGCTGTTCACCGGGCCCGGCGATCAGCCGCCCTACATGGCCGACTATTCCAACCGCGACAATGGCCTCATCTACACAGCCAATCCGAAAAACGCCGTAGGCGCAAAGGCGAGTATGAAGATGGACTTCAGCCGCGAGGATCACGCGCCCGCGGAAAAGCTCAACGTGATTCTCTGGAAGGATGCGATGGGCAACGCGCCGGTGCCCCCGATACTGAAGGCGCATACCAAAAAGTCCGCCCAGGATGACGATGATTAGCGACTGACTGCCTCGGACGGTTGCTTTGTTCCAGTGCTAAGATGGCTGGCGGACTCGCATTCATCGCGCGGGAGCAAGGTTCCATGAGAAAGCTGGATGATCTTGTGAAGACCTCTTCTTGTCTTTGTCTGTTGATCCTAGTCGCAGCCTGCACCTTTGATGTGCCTGCGCTCAAAGCCCAGCGACCGTTGCAGGTGGACATTCATTGGGACAAAGTGACCGTGGTTTCGAACACCACGCCGACACTGCAAGTCGTTGTCAATCCTCCGCTACGTCCCGGCGAACCGCTGAGCAAGGCTGCCTACAAGGCTGTGAAGGATCTGGGCGCCGACTACGTGCGTTATGTTCCCTGGCTGCCTTATCCCCGGCTCGCCGTTGCCGAGCTTGAGCCGCCCTCGCCTGAAAAGACTTCATGGGACTTCACTGTGATCGATCCCATGATGAAAGATTTCCTGGCCGCGACCGATGGTCATCCGTTGATCGCGAACTTCAGCACCATTCCGGCGTGGCTTTTCAAGACGGATAAGCCGGTCGCGTATCCAGCCGATCCCAACCAGGTGGACTGGAGCTACACACAAGGCACGGAACTGCGCGATCCTAGCGGTCGGGAACTTGGCGATTACTACGCGCGGCTGGTCAGTTGGTATGTCAACGGCGGATTTGCCGATGAAAACGGCGTACGTCACGAGTCCGGCTATCACTACAAATTGGCGTGGTGGGAGGTGTTGAACGAGGTCGAAGCCGAGCACAGCACCACGCCCGAACAATATACGGAGCGCTACGACGCGATTGTCGGCGCGATCCATAAGGTGTCGCCGGAGACAAAGTTCGTCGGGCTGGCGCTGGCGTCTCCGGGACGCGACGAGAAGTTCTTTGAGTACTTCCTGAATCCCGCCAACCACACGCCGGGCATTCCGCTCGACATGATTTCGTATCACTTCTACGCTTCACCGGCGAGCGGCGAAACCCTGGACCACTGGCAGTACACGTTCTTCGATCAGGCCGACGGCTTCTTGAACACGGTGCGGTACGTCGAGGCCATTCGCAAGCGGCTTTCGCCAAACACGAAGACCGATCTCGACGAGTTGGGCGTCATTCTGCCCACGGACAACAAGTCCGGCGACAATGTGCCGCCTCCTGCCGCCTACTGGAATCTTGCCGGCGCGCTCTACGCCGATCTTTTTATCGAGCTCTCACGCCTGCAGATCGATGTCGTGGGTGAGTCGCAGCTGGTTGGCTATCCCACGCAATTTCCCAGCGTGAGCATGATGGATTGGACCACGAACCAGCCCAACGCGCGCTTTTGGGTGCTCAAGCTCATCAAGGATTCATATCATCCCGGCGACGACCTAGTGGAAACGGTGCTTCGTTCGAGCGACGTGGGCGCACAGGCATTCGTCACTCCCGGCGGGCGCAAGCTTTTGCTCGTCAACAAACGAAATCGCGAGATCGCGGTTTCCCTGCCGGATGCAGAAAAGGCCACTGCGCTTACAGTCGATACAGAGACCGCCGACAACCCGGCGCGCAAGGTTCCCCTTGCCGGAAACACCATCAAACTGGGACCATTCGCTGTAACTGTCGTCAGTTGGTGAGCGCCGCTCAAAAGGAAAGAAGCATGATGAGCAAGAAGCATTTACTTCGCGTGGGCCTGTGCGGCATCGGTCTCGATGCCTACTGGAACCAGTTTGCAGGCCTCGAGGAGCGGCTCAAGAGCTACGTGGCGCAGGTGGCGTCGCAGCTCACGCGCCCCGGCGTGGAAGTGGTGAATCTCGGCCTCATCGATACGCCCGCGCGCTCGCGCGAGGCCGGCCATCAATGCCGCCGCGAAGATATCGACGTGCTCTTCCTTTACGTCACCACCTACGCGCTTTCGAACACCGTTCTCCCTCTCGTGCAACGCGCCGGCGTGCCGGTAGTAGTTCTCAATCTTCAGCCCCAGGCCGCGATCGACTACGAAGCGTTCAACAAGCTCAACGACCGCACCGCCATGACCGGCGAGTGGCTCGCCTTTTGCTCCGCGTGCCCGGTGCCGGAGATCGCGAATCTCTTCACGAGAGCGAAGATTCCCTTCCACCAGGTGACAGGCGTTCTCGACGACGCCGCAACCTGGCGCGAGATCGAGGAGTGGCTGGCGGCTGCGCGCGTGCGCACCGCACTCGCGGAGGCACGGCTCGGGCTCATGGGCCACTACTACAGCGGCATGTTGGACATCATGACCGATGTCACGCTGCTGTCGATTGCCTTCGGCACGCACGCGGAGCTGCTGGAAGTGGATGAGTTGAGCGCGTTCTGCACCGAGGTGAGCGAGGCCGATGTAGACCGCCGCATCGCGGATTTTTCGATGGTATTCGATGTGCAGGCCGACTGCCCAATCGAGGAGCTTCGCCGCGCCGCCCGTACTTCTGCCGCGCTCGACACGTTCGTCGCGCGCCACGACCTGGACGCCTTGGTCTACTACTACAAGGGCTCGGGCAATGCCGCCAATGAAGACACCATGAGCTCCATCATCCTTGGCACGTCGCTGCTCACTGCGCGGCACATCCCCGTGGCCGGCGAGTACGAAGTGAAAAACGCCATCGCCATGAAGATCATGGACCTGCTCGGAGCCGGCGGCTCATTCACCGAGTACTATGCGATCGACTTTAACGACGACCTGGTGCTGATGGGCCACGACGGCCCCGGCCACATTGCCATCGCCGAAGGCAAAACCAAGGTGCGCCCGCTCAAGGTCTACCACGGCAAGGTCGGCCGCGGATTATCGGTGGAGATGAGCGTCAAATACGGGCCGGTCACGCTGCTCTCGGTCGTCGAGGATCCCGTCTCGCGCTTCAAGCTGGTTGTCGCCGAGGGCGAATCCGTTGCCGGAGCGATTCTCGAAATCGGCAACACCAACAGCCGTTACCGTTTTCCGCTCGGCGCGCGCGGCTTCATCGAGGCCTGGAACGCCCAGGGTCCGGCGCACCATTGCGCCGTGGGTGTCGGCCACTTAGCCGGCACATTGCGCAAGGCTGCGGCCCTTATGGGGATTGGTTTCCATCAAGTGTGCTGACGCCGCCGTTCCCAAGGGCCTTTGGCGGCCCTCCAGCTAACGGTTCATAGAATGGGATAAATGGTGGAAAACTGGGCCTGAACGGCAGGAAACACCCCAACTTCATCGCCAAAACGGGCCCCAAACTGGTAGCTTGGACGAGAAGGATTTTCTTTCCCGCGATGGCTTCCAGTCCATACTTCTCCTTGGCGGTTTTGTTTGTGGCGGCACTGGGCTTCGGGCTGGCGCCGCTGGGGCTGGCATGGCTTTGGGCCCGGGTGTTTTCGCCGCCCAAGCCAAACCCGACCAAGAACGCCATTTATGAGTGCGGCCTAGTCTCAAAAGGCGACGCCTGGGTGCAATTCCGCTCGGCCTACTACCTCTACGGAATCATTTTTCTCATCTTCGACGTGGAAGCCGTGTTTCTGCTGCCCTTTGCGGTGGCGTTTACGGGGCTGAGCGCGGCGGCCTGCGCGGCCATGCTGGTCTTTGTGCTGCTTTTAGTCGAAGGATTGGCCTGGGCCTGGGCCAAGGGTGTGCTGACGTGGGCGTGAAAACAGGTTTCAGGTGTCAGGTGTCAGGGTTCAGTTTTTCCTGCGTGCACGCGCGGCAGAGGAATCCGCAAGAAGCAGTCGATTGGGAAAAGCAAGGCGGTAAGGGCAAGTGATCGGGGTGAAGCTGAAGGCAGGATTCAGGAATCTCTGACACCTGACATCTGAAACCTTGGAGCGGAGCGAAGCGAAGCATGGATCAAAATCTCAAGATCGAGCTGGGCAAGCAGGGCGTGTTCGTCACGACCATCCAGGAGCTCTACAACTGGGGCCGCCGCAGCTCGGTGTGGCCCATGCAGTTCGGCCTCGCCTGTTGCGCCATTGAGATGATCGCCACCACCATGGCGCGCTACGACATGGCCCGCTTCGGCGCCGAAGTCTTTCGTCCCTCGCCGCGCCAAGCCGATCTGATGATTGTCTCCGGCACCGTGACTAAAAAGATGGCTCCACAGGTGGTGCGCCTCTACAACCAGATGGCTGAGCCGCGCTATGTGATCGCCATGGGCGCCTGTGCCATTTCCGGTGGGCCTTTCAAGCAGGGCTACAACGTGCTCAAGGGAATTGACCGCTACATTCCCGTCGATGTGCACATTCCCGGCTGCCCGCCACGGCCAGAGGCACTGCTGCAGGCCTTCATCACGCTGCAGAAAAAAATTGACGCCCAGCCTTTGACCGGCGCGGACCGCCCGCGCTTCCTCGACGCCGGCGCGCAGAGCGAGTTTCCCGTGCCCGAGTTCGGCGAGCACGATTTGGAGCCGACGTCGAATCACGGCGTGTGGCCGGTGGAAATACAGGGATTAGGGAATAGAGATTAGGGAACGAGGGAACGAGGGAACGAGGGAGCGAGGGAGCAAGGGCGCGAGGCAACGAGGCAGCAAGGGAACGAGGCAGCCGAGGAATTCGGAAATGCCGGTAGCAGTAAAGACAAAGCTAGAAGCTAAAAGCTAGGAGCTAGAAGCTGAATTGAAGACGGTGGAAGAGATCAAAGCGGCGATTGAAGCGGCGGTTCCTGGCGCGGGCGTGGAGTTTGTGCCCAATCCCGGCCTTGCCCCGGAGCACTCGCTGCGCCTCGCGCCCGAGAGCGCCGTTGCCGTGGCGACATTCCTGCGCGACAACGCGGATCTGGCCTTCGACTTCCTTTCCAATGTCACTGGCGTCGACTGGCCTGACAAAGAGATCGCGGAAAAAGTGAAAGTAACACATCAAGTCACGAAAACCGTCGACGGCGTCGAGCGACAGGTGGAAGAGACCGTCGAAGAAACGCGCAAGCGCGTCGAGCCCGGCTGCCTTGAGGCCGTCTATCACCTTTATTCCGTCGCGAAAAAGCATGGGCCGCTGGTGATTCGCATGAAAACCGCGAACCGCACCGATCAGGTGGAGCTGCCGTCGCTCACGCCCGTCTGGCGCGCCGCCGAGTTTCAGGAGCGCGAGGTCTTCGATCTCTACGGCATCATTTTTACCGGCCATCCGGACCTGCGCCGGCTGTTGATGTGGGATGGATTCAAGGACCATCCCATGCGCAAGGATTACGTGGAGCCGGACGACTACGAGTACGAGCCCACTGCGCACGACCAAGTGTTGGCGCGGGCGCAAGAGCACCAAAGCAGGGAACAGGCAACAGGGAACAGGGAATAGGGGTCCGGCATCGCATGAGTTTGACGGAGACGAAGACGGAGAAGATCGACGGCTGGAACCGGCCGCCGGTGGTTGTGCCCGACGGCGAGGGTGAGTTGCTCGAAGTCGCCATGGGGCCGCACCACCCGTCGACGCACGGCGTCTTCCGCATGGACTTGGCGCTCGACGGCGAGCGTGTCGTACGCCTCAAGCCGGTCTTCGGCTACCTGCACCGCAACCACGAGAAGATCGCCGAGCAGGCCAGCTATCTGGCATCGATGCCCTACACGGACCGCCTCGATTACATCTGCTCGCTCACCAACAACTGGGCCTACGCGCTGGCGGTGGAAAAGCTTGCCGCGCAGGAGGTTCCCGAGCGCGCCCAGTACATTCGCGTGATCCTCGCCGAGTTGACGCGCATTCAGAATCACGCCTCGTCCATCGGATTTTTGATTCAGGAGATGGGCGCCAGCGGTACGCCGCTCATGTACGCCTTCAAGGAGCGCGAGAAAATCCTCGACCTCTTCGAGTCGCTCACCGGATCGCGCATGATGTGCAACTACATGCGTTTCGGCGGCTGCCGTGTGGATGTTTCCGCGGCCTGGCTCGACGCGACGCGTAAGGTGGTCGTCGGCCTGCCCCAGTTTGTCGACGAGTTTGAGGCGCTGCTGTCATCGAATGAGATTTTGATGGCGCGCTGCCAGGGCGTGGGCATTTTGAAGCCGGAGCTGGCCGTGAACGCCGGCGTTACCGGGCCCATGCTGCGCGCCTCGGGCGTCGATTACGACATTCGCAAGGTGGACCATTACGGCATCTACGATCGCTTCAAGTTTCGCGTGCCGCTGGGCGACCATGGCGACATCTACGACCGCTACATGGTGCGCGTGCTGGAAATGCGCGAGTCGATCAAGATTGTCGAGCAGGCGCTCAAGGAGATTCCCGCCGGCCCCATCATGGATCCGAAGGCCAAAATCCGCGGCTTCCGGCCCAAGCCGGGCGAGGCCTACGGCCGCATTGAGGCGCCCAAGGGGGAACTGGGCTTTTATCTCATCAGCGACGGCGGTCCGAATCCCTATCGCTATCGCGTGCGCCCGCCCAGCCTGATCAATCTGACAGTTCTCGAAGATATGTGCCTGGGCAGCAACGTCGCCGATGTGGTGTTGATCTTTGGCAGTGTGGATATTGTGCTGGGAGAGGTGGACCGGTAGGTTTTGAGGGACTAGGGACTAGGGACTAGGGAGCAGCGGCCATGCAAAGTACGATACAGGTTTCTTTATTCGACATCGTTGCAGGCTGTCTCTTCGGATCAGCTGCGGTTTTTGCCAATATGATCTACTTCGTGATGATCGGCAAGATCAACGAACGAGTGCCAGAAAACGAGCGAATCTCCTATCTGTGGTGGGGGACTGAGGTACGGAAGCGGTTCAAACAACTTTATCCTGCAAATAAACTCGTTCTTCTCCTGGATTCCAGCGTAGCTTTTATGTTCCTCTGTTTCGTCTTTTTCATGGTTTGGGATGTTCTGGTGACTCGATGACGTGGAACTTAGGGAATGAATTCAAGCGATTCTGTTCGATGCGCTAATTGGAACAGCAACGGCAAACAGCAGCAAGAAAAAGCTGAAAGCTAAGAGCTAAGGGCTGGACCTGGAGGAATCATTGCTCGGCGAAGGCATACTGAAGGGAATGGCGGAGACGGCGAAGAATTTCTTCCTGAGCTACGTCTCCAAAGAACGGCTGACCACGGTGGAGTATCCGGAAGAGCGGATTCCCACCGTCGAGTCCGCGCGCGTATTTCCCTTTCTCGTGTACGACGGAGCGGACTGGGAGGCAGGACTGCGTTGCGTAGCCTGCCAGATCTGCGAGAAGGAGTGCCCGCCCAAGTGCATCTTCATCGAGAAGAGCAAGGACAAGAAGCCGGATTATGTGGGCAAGCAGCAGTTTTATCCCACCCGCTTCGATATTGATATTTCGGTTTGCATGAGCTGCCAGATCTGCGTTGAAGTTTGCCCATTCGAGGCCATCAAGATGGACACGGAGTTCGAGCTAGCCACAGATGATCGTTTCGGCGGCCTGCTCCACGACCGCAAGCAGTTGGCCAGATCGAACCAGTACTATCATTCGATCCATCCCAGCGAAGCGTCGAAGGTGGATGCGCGCCTGGGCGAGGAGAAGGCCAAGGTGGAAGCTAAAGCCAAAGCCGCGGCCGAAGCTGCCGCTCAAGAAGCTGCCGCGCCCGCACCCCCCGCACCGCCCGCCGGAGGAGGAAGCTAACCGATGGCGACGTCGCCCTTCTTTACTCATTTTGACCAGATCTTCATCCTCCTCCGCGACTGGCTCGTCGGCTATTTGCCCGCTGCAATGCGTCCCGCCGCCGGCGTTGTGCTCGGCGTCATCGCCATCGTCTGCGTCTTTCCCGGCCTGTTCGCGCTCACCACGGTCTTTGAGCGCAAAGGCCTGGGCCGCATCCAGAATCGTCTCGGCCCCAATCGTGTCGGCCCCTACGGTCTCTTCCAGCCCGTCGCCGACGGCATCAAGGCGATCATCAAAGAAGACATTGTTCCCTTCAGCGCCAATGCGGTGGTGCATTTTCTGGCGCCGCTCTCGCTGGTAGTCGCGGTCTTCATGGAATTTGCCGTGTTGCCCATGGGCCGCAACATGGTGCTTATCGACATGGACGCGGGGCTGCTCTTTTTCTTCTCCATGAGCGTGTCCACGGAGCTTTCGGTCTTCATGGCCGGCTGGTCGAGCCGCAACAAGTATTCACTGCTCGGCGCCATGCGCGCCGTGGCGCAGATGATCAGCTACGAAGTTGTGCTGCTGCTTTCGAGCGTCTCCGTGGTCATGATCGCCGGCTCGCTTTCGCTGCCGAAGATTGTCGAAGCGCAGAACAGCTACACCGGCATCTTTCCTCACTGGTACATCTTCACACCCTGGGGCCTGGCCGGATTTGTGATGTACGCCATCGCCGCCACGGCGGAGACCAACCGCTCGCCCTTCGATCTGCCCGAAGGCGAGTCAGAATTGGTGGCCGGCTATCACACCGAATATTCGGGCTTCAAGTTCGCGCTCTTCTTTCTCGGCGAATATTTGGCCATGTTTTCCATCTCCGGCCTCGGCACCACGCTCTTCCTGGGTGGGTGGTCGGCGCCGTTTTCTTTTCTCACTTTCATTCCCTCGTGGATCTGGTTTTTCTCGAAAGTGATGCTCTCCATCTTCGTCTTCATCTGGATGCGCGGCACGTTGCCCCGCCTGCGCCAGGACCAGTTAATGAACTTTGCATGGAAATTCTGTCTGCCCTTCACTCTGCTCAATCTCATCGTGACCGCGCTCTGGCGCTTTATGGGCGAGGGCTGGTTGCGCTGGGTGGTCTGCACGGCGATTCTTGCCGTGGCCTACGTGTTCATGGGCCGCGTGGGCACGCGCAGCGAGCACTTCGGCCCCAGGAGATACCGCTATGCTGAATAGGAGCCATCTATGAACGCCGTCTTTTATCTGCTTGCGGCCCTCACGCTGGCCGGCGGCCTTGCGGCTGTGCTGCTCAAGCACCTTGTGCACTGCGCTCTCGCCACCACGGTGGCCTTCGCCGGGCTCGCGCTCTTGTTTTTGCAGCTCGACGCGCAATTCGCCGGCTTTGCGCAGATTCTCGTCTACATCGGCGCCGTCGCCATCCTGATCGTCTTCGCCATTCTGCTCACGCGCGGCTCCGAGCTACCCAAAGACGGCGTCTTCAGCCGCACCTGGTTTGTCGGCCTCGTCATTGCCGCCGGGGTCTTTGCGATTCTTGGATGGGCGGTGCTCGAAAGCGTGCGCGCTGTGCCGCAGCAGACCGCCGTTCCCGCCGTCACAGTGCGCGACATCGGCAACGCTCTCGTGGGCCGCTACGTGCTGCCGCTGGAAATTGTCGCCCTGCTGCTTACCGCAGCCACCATCGGCGCGGTCATCGTGGCGATGCACGAGAAAGAGAGGCCCCGTTGACGAGTATGGGCGTGACCACACCACTCGCCGGTTATCTTCTCGTGGCCGCTTTGCTCTTCGCCATCGGCCTGGCAGGCGCGCTGGTGCGCCGCAACGCGATTCTCGTGCTCATCGGCATTGAGCTCATGTTGAACGCCGCCAATCTCAACCTGATCGCTTTCTGGCGCTTCGGCCCGCATCCTGAGGCGCTGACCGGCATGATGTTCGCCATTTTCTCCATCGCCGTGGCCGCGGCCGAAGCTGCCGTCGGCCTGGGCCTCGTCATTTCCATCTATCGCCACACCAACACCACCGATCTCGACAAGATGAACAGGATGAAGGGGTGAACGGATGATAATGCAAAGCCCCTTCCCCTTTGCCCTAAAGATCATGCCGGTGCCGCCTGAGGCATGGATCGTAAGATGGCTGTGGCTTATTCCGGCTGCGCCGATAGTCGCCTCCGGCGTCATTGCACTTCTTAAGCAAGCGCAAAAGAAGCTTGCATCCGGCTTGGCAATTGGCTCATTAACCTTTTCGCTCCTGCTGTCGCTAATTGCATTCGGGCATATCCTGAGCAGCCGCGCCATAATCTTCGGCTTTCAGAAAGCCTTTAACGTCGAATTTCCCGACACTACGATCCGCAGCATTGTCAGCTTCACGTGGTTCCAGTTTGGCCACTCTACCGTCGATCTCGGCTGGGTCCTCGATCCGCTGGCGGCCATCATGCTGGTGATGGTCAGCTTCGTCGGCTTGCTCATCTTCATCTACTCCGTGGGCTACATGGCCCAAGACGAAAATTTCACCCGCTTCTTCTGCTTCATGTCGCTCTTTGCCGGGGCCATGCTGGGCGTGGTCATCTCCAACAGCCTGCTTCTGCTCTTCATGTGCTGGGAGATCGTCGGCCTCACCTCCTATCTCCTCATCGGTTTCTGGTATCAAAAGCCCTCCGCCGCGGCTGCTGCGAAAAAAGCTTTCGTCACCACGCGCGTCGGCGATGTTTTTTTTCTTCTCGGCATCGTTTGGCTCTTTTCGCAGACCGGCACGTTGCTCTTCTATAACCACGGCGTGGGCTCGCTTGAAGGTCTCGCCCTCGTCCATCTGCTCTCGCAGCATGCGGGGCTGGGCTTGAGCGCCGCCGGCGCCATCGGCCTGCTCATATTTGCCGGAGCCGTGGGCAAGAGCGGCCAGCTTCCGCTGCACGTCTGGCTGCCCGACGCCATGGAAGGCCCCACACCCGTCTCCGCGCTCATTCACGCGGCCACCATGGTTGCGGCCGGCGTCTTTCTGGTCGCACGCGTCTATCCTCTCATGGCCGCAGGCGCCCCGCTCATGCCAATCGGCGCCGCGCTCCATGGAACCACTGCGGCGCTTACCGTCGTCACCTGGGTTGGCGCGTCCACCGCGGTCTTCGCCGCGCTCATCGCCGTCGCGCAAAACGACATCAAACGCATCCTCGCCTACTCCACCATTTCGCAGCTCGGCTACATGATGGCCGGCCTCGGCCTGGGCGGCGTCGCCGTGGGCATGTTCCACCTCATCACGCACGCCTTCTTCAAGGCGCTGCTCTTCCTTGGCGCGGGCTCGGTCATCCACGGCTGCCACGAGGAGCAGGATATTCGCCGCATGGGCGGCCTTCGCGCCGACATGCCGCTCACTTTCGGAACTTACGCCATCGGCATGCTGGCGCTGTGCGGTTTCCCGCTCGTCTTCTCCGGCTTCTGGTCGAAGGACAGCATCCTCGAAGCCGCGAAGCATTGGGACATCTCCAAAGGCCCGTTCTATCTGCTTGTCTTCGGCGCATTGCTCACCGCGTTCTACATGACGCGCCAGGTCTGCTACGTTTTCTTCGGCCACTGGCGCGGCCACGAAACCGCGCACGAGAGCCCCAGGGTGATGACGCTGCCGCTCGCGATTCTCGCCTTCTTCGCCATCGCGCTCGGCGTCATCGGAACCCCTGCCTGGCCATGGTTTCGCGCGTTCCTTGAAAACCGCACCGCCGCATTCGATCTTCACGGATTCGCTGAGCCCGGCCTCGGCCTGCTCATGCTCACCTCGTCGCTGGTCGTTTTCCTCGGTCTCGGCCTCGGTTGGTCGCTCTATGGCGACAAATCGCCCAAGCCCGAAGCTCCTGACGCGCTTGAAAAATCCGCTCCCTGGCTCTGGGCGCCGTTGCGCGACCGCTTTTACGTCGACGAGCTCTACGGCGTCACCGTGATCGCGTTTTACGCGTGGTGGGCGCGTGTGACCGACTGGTTCGACCGCCGCATCTGGGGCGGCATCGTCGCCGCCGTCACGTGGCTCTTCGGCCTCTGGGCACAACTCAACCGTTTGCTTGACGTCCACTGGGTCGACGGCGGCTTCGACAAAACCTGCGAGGAGCTTTCCTCGGGCGGCGGCCTACTATCGCGCGTCGAGGGCGGCCGCGTGCAGAACTACCTGCGCATTCTCGCTGCGGCCGTGGTCGCGCTTGTCGCAATTCTTCTTTGGAGCAGCCGGCCATGAACGTATTTGCGACCGGATTTCCGATTTTGACGCTCCTCACCGTGCTGCCGCTCATCGGTGCGGCCATCGCGCTTTTCTCCGGCCGTCATGCGCGCACTGTGGCGCTCTTCACCACGCTGGCCTGCCTGCTGCTTTCGCTCGTCATCTGGACCCGCCTGCCCGCCGACGGCAGCATCGGCCTCGTCGAGCGCGCCGCCTGGGCGCCTTCGCTCGGCGTGGAGTATCACCTCGGCGTCGACGGCCTCGGCGGCCTCATGCTCGTGCTCTCGGCCATCGTTACGCTCATGGCGGTCGATGCCGCGCAGCATCGCGTGCACCACATGCCCGGACTCTTTTTCGGCCTGGTGCTCACGCTTGAGGCGGGCCTCTTCGGCTCCTTCACCGCGCTCAATTTCTTCCACTGGTTTTTGTTCTGGGAGCTCAGCCTCATCCCCGCATTCTTCCTCATCAAATTGTGGGGCGGCCCCAGGCGCGGTCCCGCGGCCACGCAGTTCTTCATCTACACCATGGCCGGCTCGGTGGCGCTCTTGCTCTCGTTCCTCGCCATCTTCCTCTCCACGACGAGCAAAGACGCGCCCGGCACGATGGACTTCGTCAACCTTACGGCCCTGGCCGCATCCGGCCAGCTCACGCAAATGGTTACCGCGCATCTCGGCCCGGTGATGCCGTGGCTCGCCATCGGCGTGCTCGCCGGCTTCGCGGTCAAAGTGCCGCTCATGCCTTTCCACACGTGGCTGCCCGCCGCGTACGCTGAGGCGCCTTCGCCCGTCACCATGCTGCTCACCGGCGCCATGTCGAAGATGGGCGTCTACGGCCTGCTGCGCATCGCCATTCCGCTCTTTGGCCCGCAGATCGCTGCGATGCGCACGCCGCTGCTCGTTCTTGCCGCCGCTACCGTCGTTATGGGCGCGTGGGCCGCGGCTGCGCAAACCGATCTCAAGCGCATTCTCGCTTACTCCTCGGTCAATCACCTCGGCTACTGCCTGCTGGGCATCTTCGCGCTGGCGGTTCCAGCAGCCGGCGCAGCTGCGTCAACATCGATCGGGGCCAGCCAGGCTGCGGCGCTCAACGGCGTCATTCTGCAGATGTTCAATCACGGCCTCACCGCCGCCGCGCTCTTCTGGTTCATCTCCATGATCCAGTTCCGCTCCGGTGGTCTGCGCGGCATCAACGACTTCGGCGGCTTGCGCAAGCCCGCGCCGGTTCTCGCCGGGCTCATGGGCATCGCGCTCTTCAGTTCGCTGGGTCTGCCCGGCCTCAACGGCTTTGTCGGCGAGTTCCTCATCTTTCGCGGCGTTTTTCCCTTGTCTTGGATTAGTGCAACGGTATCGGTGCTTGGTTTGCTCGTCACCGCCGTCGTGATTCTCACCGTGATTCAAAAAGTTTTCAGCGGTCCCGTTCCGGAGCACTGGGCCGCATTTCCTGATCTGCATCATGGCGAGCGCATGGCTCTCGCGCCCGTCATCGGCCTCATGTTCCTCGTCGGCCTTGTGCCCCAGCTCATCGTGAACACCATCAATCCCACGGTGCAGAACCTGCTGGCGCACTGGAGATTTTAGAGAATGGCTTGGACCATCTACATTTCGTTTGCCGGCGCGTTCGTTGCGGCACTCGTGCCCAGGGACAAACCCGTCCTTGCGCGCTGGTTCGCGCTCGCCGTGGCCGTGGCCGGTCTTGGCCTCGCCGTCGCAGGCTATGCCGCGGGCTTTGGCCAGGGGCGCCAGGTGTTTGTCGACGCGCTCTGGGTGCCTTCCATGGGTATTCATTACCTGCTTGCTGCTGACGGCATCAGCCGCGTGCTGGTTCTGCTCACCGGCATCGCCTCGGTCTCGGGCGTTCTCTTCAGTTGGAACGTTGAACTCCGCACCAATCAGTTTTTTGCTTTCTATCTCGCGCTCATCGGCGGCGTCTACGGCGTCTTTTTGAGCGGCGACCTCTTTCTGCTCTTTGTCTTTTACGAAATCGCCATCGTACCGAAATATTTCCTCATCGCCATCTGGGGCTCCACGCGCCGCGAGTACGGCGCCATGAAGCTCGCGCTTTACTCGTTCGTCGGCTCGGCCATGGTGCTCATCGGTCTGCTTGCCGCCTACGTGACGGCGGGCTCGCGCTCCACCACGCTCGTCGATCTCGCGCACGCGGGCCTGCCGGTCAGCTTCCAGATGTGGTGCTTTCCGCTGGTCTTCGTTGGCTTTGCCATTCTCGCCGGCATGTGGCCCTTCCACACCTGGGCGCCTACCGGCCACGTCGCCGCGCCCACCGCTGCGTCCATGCTGCTCGCAGGCGTGGTCATGAAGCTCGGCGCCTACGGTTGCCTGCGCGCCGGCATCGGCCTCTTCCCGCACGGCCTCGATCCCTGGGGATTCACAATTCTCGGCCTCGCCTCCTGGCGCGACGTCTTCGCCTGGCTCGCGGTTATCGGCATCGTCTACGGCGCGCTAGTCGCTCTGGCGCAAACCGATTTCAAATTCGTCATCGGCTACTCGAGCGTCAGCCACATGGGCTTCGTGCTGCTCGGCCTCATGACGCTCAACCAGATCGGCGTCGACGGCGCGGTGCTGCAAATGTTCTCGCACGGCATCATTGCCGGGCTCTTGTTCGCCATCGTCGGCCGCGTGGTCTACGACCGCACGCACACGCGCCAGTTCGTCGAGCTCGAACCGATGCACCTCTCGCGCCGTTTGCCCTTTGCCGCGTGGGCCTTTGTATTTGCCGGAATCGCCTCCATGGGCCTGCCCGGCTTCTCCGGCTTCGTCGCCGAGCTGCAAGTTCTTGTCGGCGCATGGCGCGCCAACCCCTGGTGGACCATCGTCTCCGGCATCGGCATCATTGTCGGCGTCGCCTACATCTGGCGCGCCCTGCAAAAGGCCTTCTTCAGCGATGCGCTGCCGACCGCGCACGAGCTTGAAGCGGAGCAGGAGCACAAATTCGCTCCCATCACCTGGCCTGAGATCGCCAGTGTCGCGCTGCTCGGCGTCTGCACGCTTGCCGTCGGCCTCTATCCGCGCATTCTGCTCGACCAGATCGAACCGGCCGTGAAAACGCTACTCGCGGGAGGCGCGCAATGAACTACGTTGCTCTCTTCCGCGCCACGCTGCCTGAAACGGCCCTTGAAATCGCCGCATTGCTCGTGCTTGTCGCCGATCTCGGCTTCCTGCGCAAGGCCGCGGCCAAGACCCGCATCGCCGTTGCCGCGCTGGTGGGAATCATGGGCTGCGCTGCGGCGATCTGGGCCGTTTATGCCGCGGGTTGGGGCGGTTTCAGCGCTGGCAGCGATCTCCTCCTCGCCGCGGGCGGCTCCGCAGCCGTCGCGCAGGTGGCCATTCTCGTTCTCACTGCGCTCACGTTGTTGCTCCTCATCGATTCCGAGTTCACGCGCAACCCCGGTGAGTACGTTGCCGTCGTGCTGATGGCGGCAGCGGGCGGCATGATCATTGCTGCCGCACAGGATCTGCTCGTGATCTTCGTCGGCCTCGAGTTACTTTCGCTCGGCCTCTACATTCTCACCGCCTTCGCCAAGAAATCCGGAAAAAGCGCCGAAGCCGCCATGAAGTATTACCTCTTCGGCGGCATGTCGGCGGCGTTTCTGCTGTTTGGATTCAGCTATCTCTACGGGCTATCGGGCTCAACGAGCCTGCCGCGCGTAGTGCTCTGGACCTATATGGCATCGGCCAATGGCGCGACTCCGCTGCTCTTTCTCGCGCTGGTCCTGGTCGCCGTCGGCCTGGGCTTCAAGATCGCCGCCGTTCCATTCCATTTCTGGGCGCCGGACACCTACGAAGGCGCACCCGCGCCGGCCGCTGCCTTTATCGCGTCGGTTTCCAAGGTCGCCAGCTTCGCGCTGCTGATCTCCATCAGCTACTCGATTCTCTGGTTCCCCCGAATGCTTCATATGACGGGCCATTTGACGTTCCAGGTGCTTCCTCCGGGCGCTCCGCAGCCGCTTATGACTCTTGGATTTGTCACCGCGTGGCCGCTGATCCTCATGGTGCTTTCGGCTGCGTCCATAGTCTTCGGCAACGTGGCCGCGCTGGCGCAGACGAGTGTCCGCCGCCTCCTTGCCTACTCCGCCATTGCCCACGCCGGCTACATCCTACTTGGCCTTGCGTTCTTCGGGTGGACAAACCTGAGCGCACAGGCGATTCTCTACTACATCCTCACCTACGGCCTCACCACCATCGGCGCATTCGGAGTGGTCGGCGTCGTGGAGCGCGCCACGGGCTCCGACAAGCTCGACTCTTTCCTCGGCCTGCAGAAGCGCAATCCGCTGCTCGCGGCGGTGCTGCTAGTGCTCTTTTTGTCGCTCGCCGGAATCCCGCCGCTGGTCGGTTTCTGGGCTAAGTTCAATCTGTTTGCAGCGGTGCTCACGCTGGGATCAGGGCCGTCTCATGCGCCGTGGCCGCTATCCTCGCTGCCTTCCGACGCACTGGCGCTGGTGGTGTTAGCCATCGCCTTCAGCGCCGTCTCGCTCTATTACTATCTGCAGGTGCTGAAGCGCGCATACGTAATGCCCGCGGCCGACGAGTCGCCCATCAAAACGCATCCCGTCACGCTCGCCGTGCTGCTCGCCATCGCCGCGGCTGTCGTCGTCCTCGGCTGCTTCCCGGCGCTGCTGCAATCCTGGATTGCCAGCTTCTATCCCGCGATGTAACTAGAAGCTGTTTCATATCCGGTTTGGTATTCTGCGGGCCATTCCCTCAGGGGCTAAAGCCCGCGATTTTACTTGCCCTGCAGCGGCACGGCTGAAGCCGTGCCCTTTCAAAACCGGGTTATGAAACAGCTTCTACACCACGCGCCGCACGCCCGGCAAGCGAACCAGAGGATCGGCGAGCAGCCACGTCACAACGCACGCCAGCGTTCCCGTCGCGCCAAATTTCACGAGCGCCGGCGCTGCCCATCCGTGCAGCAACAGGCTGATGCCCACGAGAACCGGCGGATGAATGATGTAAACCGCATACGCGCGGCGGTTCAGCCATGACCAGAGCGCGGAGGGCGCATTGCCGTATCTGCGCATGAACAGCAGCCATGCGGCGATCAGGCCCCAGGCAACGAAGGGCTCCCACAACGCATAGAGAAGGGCCTGCCAGTACAGGCCGCCGGCGAAATTGGCCGCGCGGCTGGCCTCAGTTACGCGCACAAACAGGACAGCCAAAGCCATGATTGGTCCGGCGATCACAGCGGTCCAGATGGCTGTTTTGCCATTGGCCCAACTGAGCTGGCGCAGCCAGTCGTAACGCCAGGCCGCGATTCCTACGGCAAAGAGAACGATGTAGGTGGCGAAGTAACCGAGCTGAAATGAGGCGATGTTCACGCCGACAGGAATAACCAGGCGAATGGCAAAAGCTGCGATGCCGGTAAGGAGAGCGTTCAGGAGCCAAACGCGCCCGCGCGGGACAGGACGCGGCGTTTGCGCACGGGCGGAAAGCGGCGCTCCGACGATAGCGCGACCTGCGCAATAGGCGAGGCAAAAGATGAGCAGAACCTCAACGAACCACATAGGGCCGGGAATGATGATCGCGTGCTGCAGGAGATAAGGGAAGACCACCCAAAAGCGGCCCGTGTCTGCGGCGTAAGCCATGGCGGCGGTGAGCGGGCCGAGGAAGACGATGAAGGCGAGCAGCGGAACTCCGAGGCGCAGAAAACGGTCGCCGAGAAATCGCGTGTACCCCTTGCGCTCCAGCGACGCGGGCGTAAAGTAGCCGGCCAGCAGGAAGAAGAAGCCCATGAAGTAAGCCTGGTTGACCGTGCAGAACTGGATGAGGATCTGGCTGGACGGAGCGGATGAGGGCTTGAGCTCGTACCAGAACCAACCGCCGATGGCGCCGTAGGTGATTGCCGTGTGGTGCAGAACCACGAAAGCAGTTATCACGCTGCGCAGGCGGTCGATGTAAAGGTCACGCGGGCGCGGAGGGCTGGCGGCTCCGGCCTCAACTGACGAGACATGAGAAACGGTTGCGATTGCGTTTTCCGGCATGAGGCATGATACGCAAAATCGCGGTAAACGGTTCGTGAAAAACGAGTCAGGCCCCAGCGCTGGGGCCCGACAAGAATTTGCCTAATACTTGACGATGGCCGCAAACGAATCCGGCTTCAGGCTCGCGCCGCCAACCAGGGCTCCGTCGATCTCTTCCTGGCCGATGAGCGCCGTCGCATTGTCGGGCTTCACGCTTCCGCCGTAGAGAATGCGCATTGCCGCGGCCACATTGGCTCCCAGTAGCTTGGCCACTTCGGCGCGAATGATCTTGTGCGCATCGACGGCAATCTCCGGCGTCGCGGTCTTGCCCGTGCCGATGGCCCACACCGGCTCATAGGCAATCACAATCGGCGCGGCGGCCTCGGCCGTAATGCCAGCGAACGCGCCCTTCACCTGCGTCTCGAGCACGCTCGCCGTTTTGCCGGCCTCGCGCTCCGCCAGCACCTCGCCCACGCACACCACCGGAACGATTCCATGTTTGAGCGCCGTGTGCAGCTTCTTGTTCACAATCTCATCGGTCTCGGCAAAGTACTGCCGCCGCTCCGAGTGGCCAATGAGCGTGTGCGTGCCGCCCACGGCCATCAACTGCCCGACGGAGGTCTCGCCCGTGTAGGCGCCCTCTTCGGCAAAATGAATGTTCTGCGCGCCGACGGCGACGTTCGAGCCCTTGCAGGCCGGAATCACCGTGGGCAGCAGCACCGGAGAAGGGAACAGCGCGATCTCGTCGCGCGTGTGCCCGGCAACCAGCGGCAAAAAGGCATCGACAAACGCCTTGGCTTCGGCCGGCGTCTTGTACATCTTCCAATTGGCGGCAATCAGTGCTTTACGAGACATAGTTGTGGGTTCCTCAATTCGATTTTAGGTGATCGGTTTCGCCGCCCCGAGTCATGCCGGGCACAACGCGAGACGTGGAGGCCCAGCCGAAAAAAGCGGTAGCGCTGGACCTACGAGCCGGATGCGAGCGTCGAGGTCAAGTCGTCGGGCACCGAGCCTTCAAGGAAAGCAGCCCGATGATCCGGATCCCCCAGATCCATCGAGAAGTGGCGCCAGACACCATCCTGCAGCACGCCCATGTTCCAAGGGCCTGAGACCGAGTCAGAGAACTGCCAAACGATGTGGTAGCCCTCCTCATTCGTGAAGCCCTCGCCGTCGGCCTGCAGAATCGCGTCTCCGCGCTCCCACAGCCTGGTGCGCAGCGCGTGGAGCGCGTTGCTGCCCTCCTCAGTTTCGTCTCCCTGCAGGTGCTGGAAGGCATAAATGGTTTTCACGGAGGCCAGAAACTCATGGAGCCATGCGACACCGCTCTCCGGCTTCGCATCCCGGGTCTCCTCGATGAATTCGGCAATCTCGTCCTCGCCGAGTGAACCATCCGAGACCGGATTGCGCTCGATCACCGCGACTTCAACGTCGTCATTTCCGGAGAGGAGCAGGCTTTCCCACTCATCCTCTGTTCCTTCTTCGAGAGTCAGTTTGAATTGAGGGTGCTCGGCGCGAACGAACTGCGCAAGTTCGTCAAAGGAAGGAAAATCTTCGTCCTTCGACAAGACTCGCGTGTAGTAGCCCATGATTTTCCGCCTCGGCTTTCAGTGTATGCAATCTCTCGGAAGCGCCGGGCAACAAAAATCGCATCCGGCTTTTTCCTCCGGATGCGATCTCGGTCCGAACTGCACGCGGTTTCTGCGCCGAAGGCGCGGCTGCCGCACCGCAGGTGCTACTTGTCCGTCAGCGCTTCCACGCCCGGCAGCTTCTTGCCTTCAAGAAACTCCAGGCTGGCTCCGCCACCGGTGGAGATGTGCGTGATCTGGTCGGCTACGCCGGCCTGGTTGATCGCGCTCACCGAATCGCCGCCGCCGATGATTGACGTGGCCGCACGGTTGGCCGCCACGGCCCGCGCAATGGCGTTGGTGCCCACGGCAAAGCGCGGAAACTCGAACACGCCCGCCGGCCCGTTCCACACAATCGTCTTCGCCGTCGAGACCACCTGCTCGATCGCAGCCACCGACTGCGGGCCAATGTCCAGCCCCTGCCAGTCGTCCGGAAAGTCTTTGGAGCTGTCCCACACCTGCGTGTTGGCGTCGTTCGAAAAGCTGTCGGCAATCACGTTGTCCACGGGCAGCAGGAGTTCCACTCCCTTACTCTTGGATTTGTCCAGAGTCGCTTTAGCAAGGTCGATCTTGTCTTCTTCCACGAGGCTTTTGGCGGTCTTCACGCCGAGCGCGCGGAAGAAGGTGTACGCCATGCCGCCCACGATCACCAGCGTATCGACTTTGTCCAACAGGTTCTGGATCACGTCGATTTTGCCGGAGATCTTCGACCCGCCGATGATGGCCACAAACGGCTTTTCGGGCGACTCGAGCGCTTTGCTCAGGTAGGTGATTTCCTTCTCCATCAGCAGTCCAGCCACGGCGGGCTTGAGGTAGTGCGTAATGCCCTCAGTGGAGGCGTGCGCCCGGTGCGCCGAACCGAAGGCGTCGTTCACGTAAACCTCGGCGAGCGAAGCCAGCGCTTTTGAGAACGCCGGGTCGTTCGCTTCCTCTTCCGCGTGGTAGCGCAGGTTCTCGAGCAGCAGCACCTGGCCCGATTCGAGCTGGCGCGACATCTCTGCGGCAATCTCGCCCACGCAATCCGGCGAGAAGGCCACGTTCACGCTCTCGCCCAGCTTCTTGTCGAGCAACTCGCGCAGGCGGTCCACTACGGGCCGCAGCGAATACTTCGGATTCGGCTTGCCCTTGGGCCTGCCCAGGTGCGAGGCCAGAATCACCTTGGCCCGGTGCCGCAACGCGTACTCGATGGTGGGCAGCGTGGCCACAATGCGCGTGTCGTCGGTAATGGTCTGTCCGTCTTCAGTGAGCGGAACATTGAAATCAACGCGGATAAACACCCGCTTATTGGTCAGGTCGATGTCTTTAATCGAGAGCTTGGCCATAACTTTGCCTTTCATGATTATCAGGGATCAGGTGTCAGGTTTCAGGGGTCAGGTCAAGGCCCCTGCGTCTTTCACTGAACCCTGACCCCTGACTACTGTCTCTTACAGCCCCTTCTTGGCCAAAAAGCCGATCAGGTCGACGACGCGGTTCGAGTAGCCCCACTCGTTGTCGTACCAGCTCAGCACCTTCACGCTCTGGCCCACCACCTTGGTCAGCGGCGCGTCCACAATCGAGCTACGCTTGTCGCCCTTGAAGTCTGAGCTCACGAGCTGATTCTCGTCGACGCCCAGGATGCCCTTGAGCGAGCCTTCCGAGGCCTGCTTGAATGCCGCGTTCAGAGCTTCGGCCGTAACCGGCTTTTCGGCGATGAACGTCAGGTCCACGATCGACACGTTCGGCGTGGGTACGCGGATGGCAAAGCCGTCGAGCTTGCCGGCGGTCTCGGGGATCACCAGCTTGAGCGCCTTGGCGGCGCCGGTCGACGTAGGAATCATGCTCAGCGCGGCAGCCCGGGCGCGGCGCAGGTCCTTGTGCGGGAAGTCCAGGATCACCTGGTCGTTGGTGTAGCTGTGGATGGTTGTCATGATGCCGGAAACGATGCCGCATGTGGCCAGAACCACCTTCACCACCGGCGCCAGGCAGTTGGTGGTGCAGCTGGCGTTCGAGAGGATATTGTGCTTGGCCGGATCGTACTTATCGTCGTTCACGCCCATCACGATCGTCAGGTCTTCGTTCTTGGCCGGCGCCGAGATGATGACTTTCTTCACGGTCGGCCCCAGGTGCTTTTTCGCGTCTTCCGCGTTGGTAAAGCGGCCGGTCGACTCCACCACTACTTGCGCGCCCACGTCGGCCCAGGGCAGCTTGGCGGGATCCTTCTCCGCATACACCTTGATCTTCTTGCCGTCGACCGAGATAAAGTCCTCGCCGGCCTTGATATCGTTGGTCAAATTGCCCAGGATCGAGTCGTACTTGAGCAGGTGGGCCAGTGTCGCCGGGCTGGTCAAGTCGTTGACGGCGACAAAATCGATCTCTTTATTACCGAGCGCGGCGCGCAAAACATTGCGTCCAATGCGGCCGAAGCCGTTTATTCCAACCTTTACTGCCATGTGTGTTTTCTCCTTCGCTTTGGGTGAGCCTTTTGGGTTCAAAACCTGGATTCTTAGGGCGTCTGGATCCACTTCCACCAAACCCTTGATCGTACCATTGTGGGTGCGGGCTATGAAGTGCGAGCCGCCTTGCCCCACGCACACGATGCCCTACCGTTAGGATGAGGTTCCGGCAACGGAACTGTATGTGACGGTGTGCACATGATTTGCAGCGCCCGCGCCCGGTATGGTATTCCGTGTGGAAGACAAAGTTGTTGGCAAGGAATGAAAGCAGTATGAGAAGACGCTCCAGACGTGGTCCCAATACCTCAGAATCCACAGGCAAGACGGGTGCGGAAATCCCATCGAATCAGCCGGCTCCGCTAGTGCCGCTCTATCCCGACGAAATTCCGGCGCGGCCTCCGATTGCGCCGCGAACCCAGGAACCCCGGCAAGGGCAGCCGCCGCGATCGCAGCGTTCGGGTGCTTCCGACCGGCCCGCGCGACCGCAATCGCCCGCCAAGCCACAATGGAATGAGCCGGCGGGCTCCGGCCGTCTCGAGGTGGAAACCCAGCCCGAGATGCCGACCATTCCGTCGCCCAAACCCAATGCGCAGGGGCAAACGCCCAAGGGCTACGTGGTGCTGGCCATCGGTCTTCCCGGCTCCGGCAAAACCACCTGGTTCGGGAGGCGCGGCATCACGCCGTTATCCAGTGATTTGCTCCGCAACATCCTCTTCGACGACGTCGAGGAGCAGCGCTACCAGGGACTGGTCTTCTCCACGCTGCGCTCGCTTTTGCGCGCGCGGCTCATCGCCAAAATGCCCATGAACTATGTGGACGCGACCAACCTCTCCATCCACGAGCGCCGCCAATGGATCAAGATGGCCAAGAGCTTCGGCTACGAGGTACAGGCGGTCTTCTTCGATGTGCCGCTCGAGGTGTGCCTGGAGCGCAACCGCCAGCGCGACCGCTCGGTGAGCGAGGACGTGATGCGCCGCATGGCCGAAAAGCTCAAACCGCCGGTGTTTGAGGAGGGCTTTGAGAAGATCACAGTGGTGCGGGTGAAGAGCGCGGGGTGAATCTGCGGGCGGCTGCAATCGGATTTGCAAGCGTGAGGATTTCCCCATGACCGCGATACCTGGCTCCGCCCCCTACACCGAGCCTTGGCTCCGCGGCACGCATACCGGCGTTTCCGCAGCGGGCCGTGCCGTTTTGCATGCGCTTGAGCTGGCGCTCGACGATCTGATTCAATGGACTGCGGGCCTGACGGATGCCGAAGTGCACGCACAGCCGCTCGGGCTCACGCCCATCGCATTTCATCTGCGCCACATCGCGCGCTCGACTGACCGCATTCTCACCTACGCCGAAGGCGAACAGCTTTCGGCCGAGCAGCTGGCGGCGCTCAAGTCGGAACTGGAAGGGAAGCAGGAGTCGTTGGCCGAGCTGCTCGCCGAGGTCGAAGTCTCATTCACGGATGCGGCCGAGCGCATTCGCGTGCTGGCCACGGCCAACCTCGATACGCCGCGCTTCGTGGGCCGCAAGCAGTTGCCCACATCCATCGGCGGAGCGCTGATTCACGTTGCCGATCACGCGCAGAGGCACGTAGGCCAGGTAGTGACCACGGCGAAGGTGATCAAAGCGCTGCGCGGTTAGATGGTGTCCGAAAATGGAAAACGCCGGTTTCGGAGGGCGGATCTCCTGAAAAACTTCCCGCAGGGCCTAAAGGCCGCGCCCATTTTGTTCCGGTTGCGGCGCGAGTAAACGCGCGCCCTGATACAAGGCTCCTTGCCGAGCGACTCTTTCCACAACCACTCGAGACTGGCGCTACCCCAAGCCCCTCATTTCGGTTCGAGGTTCGTGTTGGGCTCCAGATAGGCCTCGCTGTTTACCTGCGTCTGCTGCTGCAGGCTGTAGCCGTCCCGCGTGCGAATGTGGTACTTCTGCAAATCTTTACCGACGAGCTTGACGTTGATGGTGCGCCAACCGCGGTTGGGGTTCGGTTGCGGATAGTAGCTGAGGGAATAGAGATGCCCCAGGTCCCTGCGGATGGATGCGAACGCCTGCTTCTCCTTGCTCCAATTTCCCGCAAAGTAGGCTTTGCCGCCGGTGACTTTGCTCATGCGCTCGAAAGCTGCGGTCGATATCAGGTCGTCCTGCGCCTGGCGCGTGCTCACAATGTAGATGATCGTTCCCGTCGACTGCGCAAGCTCGGCAACGTCTTCCGGAGGAATGGAGCTGGCGTTGTCGGGGCCATTGGAGAACACGACGATCGCCTTGCGGCCTGTCAGCGGCGCGGCATCCTTCACGGTAAGCAAGAGCGAGTTGTAAAGCGCGGCGTCGTCTCCGGCCACCGTGCTGCGCACGCCGTTCACCACGTGGAAGCGGTCGGCGGTGAGCAGCGTGGCCCGCGATAGATCGCGGCTGTACGAGTAAAACGCGATCTTGCTGGCCTCATCCATGGAGCGCACGAAGTCGGAGATGGCATCCTGTGCGAAGACGAAGCCGCGGTACATGTAGTTGCTGGTATCGAACAGGATGAAGATGTCGGCGCCCGCCAGCGGCGAAATCCTCACCCCCGAAGAGCTGACAGCCGGAAGCTGTTGTGCGTCGTCCCGGGAAGTTCCCGCGACTTTGCCCGCTCTGGGCGCGGCAGTCGTGCCCGGCGTTTGCACGTTGAAGTTTCCCTCTTCGAACGTGGCCAACTTCTGGGGAATCTTGTCTTCGGTGATGACAAAATCCTCAGGGTGCAGGCCGGTGATGTAATTCCCTTTGCTATCAGTAACAGCCACGTTCAACTGCACCAGATTCACATTCACGCGCAGGCGCATACCTCCGTCCTGGGCCGCAAAGCGGGGTCCTCCGCCGCTGGAAAGAAGGATGCACAGAAATGCTCCTGCGCTGGCGATAATCCGGTATCTCCTAATCGACATGTGTTCCCCCATTCGCGATGTTCTGGTTGATTGCGGGCGGGCTTGCGGTGTGAATGTTGATCTTTCCTTCACGGAATGCCTCCCCGGTCTGCTGCATGGCGCGCAGCAGAGCCGGCCAGTCGTCGATGCTGGTTGCCGAAATGTTCGCCACCATCTGGCGCGTCAACTCGGGAACCAGAATGTTGAGCATCGCTGGAGGATAGCCCTTTTCGTCGGCCAGCCGCGCCCAATAGAGGTTGCTCGATTCCCACGATTCGCTAAAGAGCCGGCTTCCGTAGCCGCCGGAAACCGGGAAGGGCTCCGAAATAAGCAATGCGCGGGCATTGCTGTTGGCCAGCGTAGGATGCGGCACGCCAAAATCCGTGGCCAGCCGCTGCGGCGAAGTGTCCGCGGGGTCTCTGCGCGCCAGTTCATCCAGGTCCCGGTTCGCTTGGCCATACTGTGCGGCTTCTCCCGGAAATCTCGCGCGGAATTCGGCGGTGAGATGGAACGTGTCGCAGGGAAGAAGATGGGCAATCAGGGCAGCCGTGCTGTCCGGGTGCTCGAGCGCCTGCTCCATTTCCTCAAGCTGGCCCCGGCTTATGCGTCCGGAAAAGACTGTCAATACCTTTTGGCGAAGATCGGCGTTACTTGCGGATGCCGTCAATAGCTCCTCGCCGGCGCGCTGATAAAGAGCGGCTGCGTGCAGCTCGTCGCGGTTCACGCTCCACCACCTTGGCAGGACGGCATTCACCAGCAGCTGCGGTACGGTCTCCCTCCAGATCAGAGCCTGCAACTTCTCAGGGGAAATGAAATCTTCCTCGGTCTGGGCAAGTACGAAGGGCAGGTCGGCGAGCGAGCCAATGAGATAGGCTCCGCCGCCGGCCGTGGCGCCGATACCGATCAACGTCGGTGGTCCCCAGATGTCATTGATGCCTTGAATCGACGATGCCGCGAAGTCGTGCGCGCGAACAAAGAGGGGGTTGCTGTGCAGTACCTGGGAGCCGGGTGGCTCATAATACGCATAGTTCAACCCCACCAGCGTGTCGCGCAGGAAGGGCGCAAGACGTTCGCGCGCCGCCTCCAACTGCGCCGGCGTTCCCGGCGTCCTGATGACCTTGGTGAGGTCGGTACGCACTTGCAGCTCTGCGTGCCGGCTGACGTATACCGTCGGAGACCAGGTTACGCGCTCGCCGGAAGTGAAGATGGGCCGGGGCAACTCGAACTCGCGCAACGCGCCCGCCAGGGGCAGCAGGCTGTCGCCAATGGCAGCTCCGTGCGCCATCTTGCCCAGGCCGTCGTAGAGCCCGAAGAGCGTATCGAGCGGCACCAGCCTTTGGTCGTCGAGCACGGCGCGCATCCGCCGTGCAATCTCTTCGTGTACGCGCGCACCTTCCGGGCTGTTTTGCGCCGGCCCGGCGAGCAGTTCGACCACTTCGTCCTGCGTGGTTCCGGCCTTACCCCCAGCCGCCAACACAATGGATTCGAGCGACTGGCGCGCGGCGTTGAAGAGCTCCGTCGATGATCCGATTCCACCATACGGCTGAATCGCAGCCTGCCATGAGGCGTTCAACTGCTCCGCGGAAATCTGCTTCTGCCGCGCCAGAATCTGCCATATCCCGAGGTCGGCTTGGAACGCGCCCAGCACATTGGCGCGCAGTACCGGGTTGCCAATGGCGTTGACGTGATCGACGGTGTCGACGAAACGCTTGATCGATGTTTCGTCCAGAGACGAAAACTCGACGAAGATGGGATACCAATTGTTCAACTCGGCATCATGTGAGGCGAGAAGATGCACGACTTCATCAGACAATTGCCGCTCCGCGGGCCGTGCGCCGTTCATCGCGGTCAGCGTCAGGTAAATTTGCTCTGGACCCTCGCCGGCCGCGGGACTCGTGTACGCCACCAGCACTTCCAATAGGTGGTCGGGATTGCTGGCATCGCGATTTAAGCGCGCGAGCCCGTGTAGATGGCTGGCTCGATCGGCATGCGCAAAGATTTCCCACCAGAGGGTAGCGTCACCCGGCACCTTGGGCTCACCCGCCGCGTCCCATTGCACGCGGGTAAACAGCAAGAGCAAGTTAGCATTCCTGGGAAAAACGCTGGTGCCGGCGCCCACACGTGAATTCGACGATCGATAAGCCTCATAGAGGCGTTTCAAACGGCCATTGGCCACCAAATGAGCCTGCTGCTCGGGGCTCACGCGCGACAGGGCATCGAAATACGCCGCCATCCACCCTTGATCCCTGGCCAGCAAGTGGTACACGAAATCGCCAGGCGAGTGTGGACTAGCGCCCACCAGTTCTGCCCAACTCTGTTCGGCGGCCTCGCCGCCGGGAACAGCTACGGCTCCGGAGCGGATGCAGATCCGGCTGCCGTAAAAGTCGAAGATGGGTGCGTAAGCAAGCAATCGCCTCAATCCCACCGCTTTCAGCAGCGCAAATCTCGTTTGCGGGTCAAGCCGCGCCATCCCCGCGTACAGTCGATCCACATCCTCGTAGTTCATGAGCATATCGAGCAGAGATGTTCCTGCCTGCTTGGCAGGCAGGAGCGCTTCCCAATCCCTCTCCGCGAAGAGAATCGGAACCTGCGTCGCCGGATAGGCATAGCTGAAGGCAGTTCCTTGCTGCAGCGACTGTTCCAGCTGCGTCAGCGGGAAGCCGGAATCTACAGTAAGAAACGCTCGCTCTGCGTCGGCTGTGATCAGCGAGGCGTCTTTCGGGCTGCAGCCGTGTTCAAATTTGTACCCGAGAATTTGAATCAGCTTGCCCGCGTCTTCGCATCCGGCCACATGAATCATCCCGTCTGCGCCGGCCAGCGGTTGGAGTTCCCGGGCTTGTTGCACGTAGCGATCCGCAAGCACCAGGTATTCCGTCCTCCTTTGTTCCACGTGCCCGTAGAGGAAGGCATTGCGCGCCAACAGCGGCAATACCTCCGCGGGGCTGGCCTCCTGGCTCACGCCCGCCATGCGCAGAAAGGAGCGTAACGGTCCCGGAATGACGATCGAATCCGGAGCCCGGCTTAGGGAACCCCTATCCGCCACGGCGGAGTCAGCCGGCGCCGCGGCGTGTGTGATGCTGCAACTCGCGAAGCAGAAAAACCCTGCCGCGGTGACGGCAAGGAAACGAAAAGGGAATTTCATGGCGTGGTTCTCCCTTCGAACTCGGCCGCGATTCGGCTTGAGAGAGTGGAATCACGCGTGCCATGCGGAAACATACCGCTGGCGGCATCGAAAGGTCGCGATGCAGGTTCAGCCCGTTCGGTCTGCCGCGTACCTCGGAATTCCACCTCTATGCAGAATCAATGCGGATAGGTGGACGTGCCGGGAACTCTGAGGAACTTGCCGGAAATCAGGGGCCCAATCTGCCAAACGCTCGCCCTAGCGACGGCCTATGGCCGTCAGGAGAGACGGAGGAAGAAATCACCGGCACAAGGACGCACTAACAGTGCAGATTACTGAAAAAAGCGGATTGCGCAGATTGTTGCTGACGTTTCGATCCCGCACTTACCCTCATTCGATCACGGAATCTCCGCGGAGTGTTGCTTGTATGCAACTGATCTTCGAGCGTCAACCCTTCTGCGTCGACCGCGGCCCTCACCCTTGCGGTATGGGTAGTGAGCCGTCCATGTCAAAAGAGATTAGCAGGTGCGTCACATTCTGGCTAGCCTTTTTGCAGATTTCACCGGCGATTCAAATGTGAGTGCAGGCGCCGGGAGCCTGGACCGAGAACTTCTCCGGTATGAGTAGCGGCGGCCTACCACCCCAAGAAACAAAGACCGTTTCCTGGGGACCCCGGTCTACCACCCCAAGAAACAAAGACCGTTTCTTGGGGACCCCGGTCTGGAGACCGGCGCTACGGTTTTCGGCAACCTGTGAGGAATCCGGGCTGGAAGCTGATGGCTGAAAACTGAGAGCTGTCTTACTCCGCCTGATCCTCGGTAACGACCATTTCCAGGATGTGCCCCATCTTTTCCTGCTTGGTTTTGAGGTAGCCGGCAAAGCTCTCCTGCGGCTCAACCTCGGCCGACACGCGCTCCGTTACCGTAATGCCCGCCGACTCCAGCGCCGCCACCTTCTCGGGATTGTTCGTCATTAGCCGCACTTGCGTCACGCCCAGCAGCTTCAGCGCCTCGGCCGGCAGCTCGTAGCCGCGGCAATCGGCAGCAAAGCCCAGCTCCTCGTTCGCTTCCACGGTGTCGAGCCCCTGGTCCTGCAGCTCGTAGGCCTTCAGCTTGGCCATCAGGCCGATGCCGCGGCCCTCCTGCTGCTCATAGAGCAGGATCCCCGCGCCCTCCTTCGCAATCGCCTTGAGCGAGAGCTCAAGTTGCAGCCGGCAGTCGCAGCGCAGCGAACCGAAGACGTCGCCCGTGAGGCATTGCGAGTGGATGCGCACCAGCGGCGGCGTCGCGTGCACGTCGCCCATCACCAGCGCCACCAAACCCTCTACCGTGTGCGCTGGCGCACAGCCGGACTGGCCCTCGGCGCGCACGCCCTCAAAGCCCAGAATGCGGAACGCGCCCCATCGCGTGGGAAAATCCGCTTCCGCAACCTTTTTCACGCTCTCCAATGCCATACCTCCATTTTAGCGGGCATCCGTTCGGTTGATTGTGTCTGCTGTCTCAATCCTGAGACGGCTGGCGCACAACCCACATAAAACTCGATTCTTACCCGCACGCCGCGATACAGTGATGGGGTGACCGACAATCTTATCTGGATCACGCTGCTGGTCAAGCTGGGTGTGGTTGCCTCAGTAGCCAGCGTGCTGGCGCGCGTAACCACCTTCCGGCGGCTACTCTTTGCGGAAGAGCGCCGCCCTGCCCAGACCTTCGGGTTGCTGGCTTTTTTCCTTGTGCCGCTCACTCTCGGGGTTTGGCTTCGGTTCCGGGTTCCCAACTTTCTCGCTGCCGACATCTCCTTTGAGACCATCGTTCTCCTCGGCCTGCTCATCGGTCCCGGCTGGGCCATGCTGGGCGGCGCCGTTTTGTCTGTTCCCGCCGTACTGCATCACGAATTTCTGGCGCTGCCCTTCAACGTCCTTCTCGGTCTTGCCGCCGGCATGATCTGCCGCTTCGTCGAAAAGGAGGAGATCTGGTCCTTCACCCCCTTTGTCGATCTCAGCCTCTACCGCTGGGTGCGGCGCAACTTCACCAAGCCGCGCATCGACCGCCAGATTCTACTTCTGTTTCTCATCGCGCTCATGGAGATGGTCCGCGACTGGCTCGCGCATCTCTTCCCGCATCGCCTCTTTGCGCTGCTCTCCGATCAGCTGTGGCTGCAGGCGCTGGTCTGGCTCGCCGCGCCCATCAACGTGGGCATCGCGCTCAAGGTGTGGAACGCCCTCCGCGTCGAAATGTCGCTCGAAGAGCAGAAGCGACTCGTGCTCGAAGCCCGCCTCGACGCCTTGCAGCGCCAGATCAACCCCCACTTCCTCTTCAACACGCTCAACTCCGTGGCCGCGCTGGTGCGCAGCCAGCCCGAGTTGGCCCGCCAGATGACCGTCAAGCTCGCCAACATTCTCCGCGCCCTGCTCAAGGACCACGACGCCTTCGTGCCCCTGCGCGAGGAGCTCAAATTCACCGACGATTATCTCGATATCGAAGTCGTGCGCTTCGGCGCAGAAAAGCTGCGCGTCGAAAAAGAGATCGATCCGCGTACCCTCGAGGTCCAGGTGCCCAGCATTCTGCTGCAGCCGCTCATCGAGAACAGCATCAAGCATGGTCTGGAGCCGCGCATTCGCGGCGGCACGGTCACCTTGCGCAGCCGCCTCGAAGGCGACCGCGTTTTCATCGAGGTGGCCGACGACGGCGTGGGCATGAACGCGCGGCCCACTTCCGCGCTGCGCCGTCCCGGCGCCGGCATCGGCATGAAAAATGTGCAGGAGCGGCTCGAAGTTCTCTACGGCAACCAGGCGCGCTTCAACGTGGTCTCGAATCCCGGCCGCGGCACCCTGGTTTCGATCGAGATTCCGGCATCGTTTTCCGGAACTGCATAGGTCACCGCTGCCGGAGCGTTCGCTGTATTCTCAAACCATGGTGCGCTTCACAGTGCTGGCGTCGGGGTCCAGGGGCAACTGCACGGTGCTTTCCGGCGGCCGCACCCGCATCCTCGTCGATGCCGGCCTTAGTTGCCGCGAGCTCTTCCGGCGTATGAATCTGGCCGGGGAAGACCCCGCGACCCTTAACGCCATTGTCATCACGCACGAGCACCAGGACCACGTGAATGGCCTCGCCGTCACGGCGCGCAAGCTGGGCATCCCGGTGTATTTTACTGAGGCTACGCACCGTGCCTGGATGCGCTGGTTGAGCCCGCGCCGCCAGATGAGCTACGCCCAATGGCTGGAAATGTGCCGCAAACAGGCTGCCGAGCGGCAGGCGGAGCCCGAATCGGCAACAGGGGCTATGGAAAACGATCCCCAAAACGATCCTGACGAGGCGATTGTGGAAAACTCGGCCCCATCCTCCGCGCCCGCCTCATCGGACCCGGCTCCTGATCCGGCTCTGGACCCCTCTTCCGGCCGCCCGCCCGCGCTCAAGGACGATCCCACCTGGCTTCCAGCCGTCGAATACTTCCAGCCGGGAGAGCCCTTCTCCATCGGCGACATTTGCCTTAACCCCTTTACGATTCCGCATGATGCGGCCGATCCCGTGGGCTTTGTCTTCAGCTCAGAGGGGGTCCGCCTGGGCTTTGCCACCGACCTCGGCTACATCCCGCCGAACGTCAGGGAGCAGCTCCGCGACCTGGATCTGCTCCTGCTTGAATCGAACCACGATCTCGAGATGTTGCGCGACGGCCCCTACCCATGGTCGGTCAAACAGCGGGTCCTGTCCCGCGTGGGACACCTGTCCAATGACGCGGCGGCCGAGTTTCTTGCCGCGGACTACGACGGCCAGGCCGCCTACATCATTCTTGGCCATCTATCTGAAAACAATAATCTTCCTGAGCTGGCCCGGGTCGCTGCCGAGCGCGCTCTGCTGGGCCGGGCCAGCCTTTTGGCCAACCGCCTCCTGCTCGCCGCCCAGCACGAGCCACTTTCCGCTATCAGTTTCTAAAAAGAAAGGGTTACAATAGTAAGCAAGCAGCGGCCTTAACTTGAAGACACCGGGGTGGCCGGAGCAAGGCGCCAAATATGGCGTAGTGTATTTTTGGACGTAACGCATCCGCCCCCTCGGCCGCGGCGTCCAATGAACAAGCTTCCGTAACGATCCTCCATGCGGAAGTTCGGCGGTTGAGCTGAATTCTTTGCAGGGTGAGTCTCTATGTCTAAAGCAAGAATCCAATGCACCGACCGGGTCGTAGGCGCAATTTTGGCAAGCTGGCGATATGACATCTCCGGCATCTCCCCTGAGATGCGCCGGGACTACGAGAGTCATTTTGCCGAATGCCCCCGTTGCAGCGCGCGCCAGAATTTCCATCGCAGCCTTGACGTCACGCTTGCGGTTCTAACCTCGCTTGCGGCGGTCTTTTTCCTCTTCGCGCTCGCGGTCTTGAAGCACATCCGCCCCTTGGAGCATATGGCATTCAATGTCTTCGGGCTGGACGTCGAGGACACCTACCACATGTTGATCTCGGCCGGCGTCGCGGGACTGATCTTTTCCGTGATTGCTCTGGCGCTGGTGCTGATGGCAACCCCCGCTCCGTCGTACCTTGGCGGCATCGCCGCCGAGCGCGCCAAGCTGATCGAAGAGCGTCTGCCTGATTCCATCAAGTCGCTCTTGCCGCGCTAACCGCAGCAGCGGCGAATCAGACAACAAGGCCTCCCTCATCGGGAGGCCTCTCTACGTTGCGATCTGATTCAACTTACCTGGCCGTAATCGGCACCCTTAAATCCCCGCCCGTCATCACCTTCGGCTCGTCCAGTTTCAGCAGGGCCAGCAGCGTCGGCGAAATGTCGCGCAGCGAGCCATCCGTCCGCAGCCGGTAGGCTTTCGCCCCTTCGGTCTTGGATCGAACGCAGAACGATCGCGAGCGAAGGCGGATGGAGGATCATTGGTTTGCAGCCGAAAGGCAATACGGAGATTTCGTATAATTGGAGTAAATCATCAACGAAGAAAGAGATTCTAGCTTAGGAAAGAGAGTATCGAGATGTACAAAGTCGTATTGCTTCGCCATGGAGAGAGCATCTGGAATAAGGAAAACCTGTTTACCGGCTGGACAGACGTGGACCTATCGGAGAAAGGCAGAGAAGAGGCCACACAGGCCGGCCGTATGCTCAAGAAGCAGGGATATTGCTTCGACATCGCCTTCACCTCGGTGCTGAAGCGCGCGATACGCACTCTGTGGATCACGCTGGACGAAATGGACCTGATGTGGATTCCCGTGCAGCGCGACTGGCGGCTCAATGAACGGCATTATGGGGCGCTGCAAGGCCTTAATAAAGCGGAGACGGCAGCGAAGTATGGTGAGGCGCAGGTGAAAATCTGGCGCCGCAGTTACGACATTCGCCCACCGGCGCTGGACGAGACTGATCCGCGTTATCCGGGGAAGGACCCACGCTATCGCGACCTTTCAAAGCCACAGCTTCCACTCACCGAATGCCTCAAGGACACGGTTGACCGCTTTCTGCCCTGCTGGCACGAGGTCATCGCTCCCACCATACGGTCGGGGAAACGGGTCTTGATTGCGGCCCACGGCAACAGCCTGCGGGCACTTGTGAAGTATCTTGAAGACGTTCCAGATGAGAAGATTGTCGACCTCAACATTCCTACTGGCGTGCCGATGGTGCAGGAACTTGACGACAATTTGAAATCGATTCGTCATTATTATCTGGGAGACGCCGCGCAAATCGAGCAGGCGGTAAACAAGGCTGCAAGCACTGGCGGAGCGAGTCGCTAATCGACCACAAGAACACGTATTGCGCATCTGCTGGGCGTTGTCGAAGTGCTGCATCTGCGACGCGTGTTGTCCATCTTCACGATGCGGCCCGCGCCGCAGAGACGAGATCAAAAAGAAAGGGAGGGATCATCTCCCTCCCTTTCATCCTTTCGCGCTGCGGCTGATTTACTCGCCGTAGTTCAGGCTCTCCAGTCCCAGGTACACCGCGCCCGAGCCCAGTTCCTCTTCGATGCGCAGCAGCTGGTTGTACTTCGAGATGCGGTCGGTGCGGCTCACCGAGCCAGTTTTGATCTGGCCCACGCCGGTGGCCACGGCCAAATCGGCGATGAACGTGTCCTCGGTCTCGCCCGAGCGGTGCGAAATCACCGAAGTGTAGCCGTAACGGCGGCCCAGCTCGATCGCTTCCAACGTCTCGGTCACGGTACCGATCTGGTTCACCTTGATGAGAATCGAATTGCCCACGCCCTCGTCGATGCCGCGCTGCAGGCGCTTCACATTGGTCACGAAGATGTCGTCGCCCACCAGCTGGATGCGTCCGCCCAGCTTGTCGGTCAGGATGCGCCATCCCTCCCAGTCGTCCTCGGCCAGGCCGTCTTCCAGCGAGACGATCGGGTACTGCCGCGTCCAGTTGTCGTAAAAACTCACCATCTCCGCACTGGTCAGCTCGCGCTTGTCGCTCTTCTTGAAGACGTACTTGTTCTTTTCCTTGTCGTAGAACTCGCTCGACGCCGGATCGAGCGCAATCGCGATCTGTTCGCCGGGCTTGTAGCCGGCCGTTTCAATGGCTTCGAGAATCAGCTCGATGGCCTCGCTGTTCGACTTGAGCGAAGGCGCGAATCCGCCCTCGTCGCCCACGGCCGTGTTGTAGCCCTTCTTTTTGAGCACGCCCTTCAGGGTGTGGAAGGTCTCCGCGGCCCAGCGCAGCGCCTCGCTGAAGCGCTCCGCGCCCACGGGCATGATCATGAACTCCTGGAAGTCCACGTTCGAGTCGGCATGCGCGCCACCGTTCAGCACGTTCAGCATCGGCGTCGGCAGCACGCAGGCGTTGATGCCGCCCAGGTAACGGTAGAGCGGAATCTCCAGCGTCTGTGCCACGGCGCGCGTGCACGCCATCGACACCGCCAGAATCGCGTTTGCCCCCAGCTTGCCCTTGTTCGGCGTTCCGTCCAGCGCGATCATCGACTGATCGATCAGCCGCTGGTTGCTGGCGTCCATGCCCTCGAGCTCCGGCGCAATCACGGTCTCCACGTTGGCCACCGCCTGTAGCACGCCCTTGCCCTGGTAGTGGCTCTTGTCGCCATCGCGCAGCTCCACGGCCTCATGCTCGCCCGTTGAAGCGCCCGAAGGCACAATGGCGCGTCCCATCGCGCCGCTTTCCAGAATCACGTCCGCCTCAACGGTCGGATTGCCGCGCGAGTCCAATACTTCACGCGCCCGAATGGCAACAATCTCAGTCATATCGCTCCTCACTATGTGGTGCTGCAGCCGGTCGTTCAGTCCGGGACGGCGATCCACGGCAAGAACTTCTCCGGCCGCGCTTTGAATGGTGTGCAAAAGCCCCTGCGCGTTCAAGCAACACTCTCCGTCGTGCAGGAAAAATGCGGAAAAATCAATGCGTCCCGTTCGGATTCTAGCAAATCGGGCTGCTGCGGGCTGTGTGGCAGCGGTCACACGCGGGGCGCGAAGGCCTACCCGCGCCGGGCAGTAACCTTATTGATTCTTACCGCGCGAGGCACCTGCCTTCGAGCCGCCCCAGGAGGCGCGCAAATAGCGCGTTACGCTTAATTTGGGCAGGTTGTCACTTTTGCCCGGCGGGCAGGGCGACTTTTCCCGACCAGCCGGGTTTACGGCATGAAGGCGGAACCTTGCCCGGCGAGAGGAGATCAGGATGAAACGGACCATATTTGTGTACGCCTTCTTGGCCGCCACGGCGGTCGCATTGGGAGCACAGGAGGCGAACCAGTCGAATCCGTACCAGGGAACGTCCAACCCTCCTTCTGACGACACCATCACTACCCCCGCGCCCGAGTCCACGCCTCCCGCCAAGCCATCGCCGAGTCATCCGGCCTACGCGCCGCCGCAGTCCTTCGCTGCGCCCACGCCCCAGCCCGCGCCTCCACCTTACGCGGCTGAGACCCTTCCCGTACCGGCCAACGACGATGGCGTCGTGCAAGTCGCGCCGCCCGACAACGCGGCCCAGCCAGCCCTGAGCCAGCGTCCCGAGATGGACGATCCTGATGGCGACATCGTGCATCTCGCCCCGCCGCCCCAGGGCGTACTCGGCGAGGGCGCCACCATTCGCGTTCGCCTCCTCACCCATCTCTCCACAGTCGACAGCGAGCCCGGCGCGTCCTTCCGCACCCGCGTCGCTTCCGACGTAATCCAAAACGGCCAGGTGCTGATTCCCGCCGGCTCTGAGATTGACGGCAAAGTGATTTCAGTCTCCTCAGGCCGCGCCGGCGGACACGGCTCCATGCGCCTGCGCCCTGAAACCGTGACCCTGCCCAGCGGCTCCCACTTCCGCCTCTATGCCCAATTGACCGACGCGCCCGGATCCACAAACCGCATCGGCAGCGAGGGCGTGGTCACGCCCGGCTCGCGCCTCAAGAAAGACGGCATTGAGTACGGTGGCGCCGTGGGCGCGGGCGCGGTCACGGGGGCGGTTCTGGGAGGGCCCGGAGGCGCGCTGGCCGGAACTATCATCGGCGCCAGCGTCATTTCTGTGCATCTGCTGGTCAGCCATCCTCAGGCGACGCTCGACAGCGGCACCGTTCTGCTCTTTACGCTGAGCGAGCCGCTGAATCTCGTGCCCGCCGCGCCCACCGGTAACTAAAGCGGTCGAGTTCGAACCCCGAACCGGATGCAAAGTGAGTCCCGCGCCGGAGGCGAAGGTTTTTACGGCATTTCTCCTTCAAACGTAACCCTTTCAGGGGGCGTACACAGTTCAAGATTTCTTGCGGAAATCGCAACTTGAGTGTCGAGGCTTCGGGACACATCTGAAGGAGAAATGCTTTGCGGTGGGGGTATGGGCTATTTTTCTTCAGGGGAACCGGGCACGAGGGGGGTGAAGTTTTCGAAGGTGCTGGGTATGGGCGGCGGGAGAAAGACGGCGAGGTGCTCCCTGGCGGCTGCGACGAGTTGCGGGTCGATTTTGCCGCGCTGGCCGTGGCAGTGCCGGTAGAGTTCGAGGCCAAGGCGGGATGGGGTGATGTCAAAGCGATCGAAATCGCGATATGAGGTGAAGTCGAAGACGTTCTGGATCAGCCCCAAGTTAAATAAATAAGCGAGCTCGGTGGCGTTCCGGGTGAGGTCGTGCATGCCGGTGAGTTGCACAATCTCATCGGGGCCGAGAACGACGGAAGCGGGGGTGAAATCGCCGAGCGCCGGCGCGGAGCTCAAGGCGCGCTCGCATGCATGAGTGAAGATCATAGCCTGGCGCGGCGTGATCTGGACGAGCAGGTCGACAAAAATCTGATTGAAGTCATCGGGCTCATCCACCGAGCAGGACGAAACGAAGAGGCCCGCCCATAGTTGTTTGGTCAGTTCGTCGGGAGCCCAGGAGCCATCGCGGAGGAGGTTTGCCACCAGCTTAGGATGGGCGCGCATTCGGTCGACATCGGGATCGGCGGTAAGCAGGTTCTCGGCAGCGAACGCGATTTTGAAGAGGGTTGTGGTGCGGTCCTGGTCGAGATGCCCATCCAGCAGCAGGATGGCTTCCTCTGCCCCGGACGGACAAAGCCGGCACAGGAAAAGGACGGTGCGGAGAGTGCGGAACACCTGGACGACCTGATTGGGATTGGTAAGAGTCGCGATGCTGCGGACGAGGACCTCCCAGAGAGCCGCGTCGAGGCCCGGCAGCAAAAGAAACGAGAGCCTGACCCCGAAATCGTCCTGGTGGGCGACTTGAGCTTGAATCATAATCTCCAGCTCCGAGCTCAACGCAGGGGCGCCTTCCATCTGGAGTCTGAGGGTGACGATCTGGCCGACGGGGAGGGGCTCTTGCATGTCGAGGTAGATGTCCCCGGAGCTGATGTATTTGATGGGGGCGGGCGTGGTGGGGAAATGGAGCCCATAAAAGGCCTTGAGCCCGGTAACGGGCCATCCATCAGGCTGCGGCACCTTTGTGTCTAACTCTTCGAGCTCACGCTTGAATTTGCTCAGCCAGGACATCGCAGGCAGCCTCCTGACTCAGTGCCGTCGGCATGATTGCCCGATGGGACCCTGAACCCAGAGCGGCGCCGATCACACACGGCAGCACATACGGTCCATCATAAGGAACGATCGCTTGAGAGTAAAATAGCACTCCCGGGGGAACGGTAAAATGGATTCGATGGGAGCGCGAACCATTGTTGCCAGCCGGTAGTGGCTAGGAAGATGCGGTGTGGATTGAGGATGTCCCCCGGGGTTGCGCCCTTGCAATCACCCAAATCTCCTGCGAGTGCGGTTTTGGCGGGAATTATGGCTTTTTGAGCTGGAGCAGCGAGTTTCTATCGCGAAGGGCCGAGAGAATAGGCATCTCTACTTGCCATCGTGTAAGTGCCTGCAAAGAAGGACAGAGTTGCGGATCATTGCAAGGGCTTTACTGTGGGGAGGAGAAATCTCCTGAACGTGGGAGTCCCATAGTCGGTGCGGAAGGAGACGGGCCTGAGCCCCGCCACAGTTGCCGTGATCAAGCTGCGTCGCGTCCAGACCTACGGTCCTTCGTTGCTCCGCATTTACACTAAAAAGCTAGCGACCCGCCTTCAGCTCCTGGTGCAACGAGCAAGAACTCCGGCTCCCGCACCTCCGAGCTGGAAGCTAGAAGCTAAAAGCTGTCTTTCTATGGATAAATTCATCATTCGCGGAGGCAATCCGCTGGTCGGCACCGTGTGTGTCTCCGGCGCGAAGAACTCGGCGCTGCCTTGCATGGCAGCGGCCATCCTCACCGAAGAGGAGGTCACGCTCGAGAACGTTCCCCAAGTGCGCGACATCGAAACCGAGCGGCGTCTGCTCGCCTCCATGGGCGCTGCGGTCGCATTGCATGATGGCGACGCGCGCGACCACGTCACCATCAGTTGCCGCTCGCTCTCCGATCCCGTGGCGCGCTACGAGATCGTGAAAACCATGCGCGCCAGCTCGCTGGTTCTCGGTCCGCTCATCGCGCGCGCCGGCATGGCGCGTGTGGCCATGCCCGGCGGTTGCGCCATCGGCGGCCGTCCCATCGATCTGCACATCAAGGGCCTAGAAAAAATGGGCGCTGTCATCCTGCAGGAGCACGGCTACCTTGAGGCGCGCGCCCAGCGCCTGCGCGGCGCGCACATTGTGTTCGATCGCATCACCGTCACCGGGACCGAAGATTTGTTAATGGCCGCGGTTCTGGCCGAGGGCGATACGCTGCTGGAGAACTGCGCCCGCGAGCCCGAGGTCGTCGATCTGGCCGCCCTGCTCACCGCCATGGGCGCGAAGATTCAGGGCGCGGGCACTTCCACGATCAGTGTGCACGGCGTTGCCAAACTTCACGGCGCGCGTTATCGCATCAACCCCGATCGCATCGAAGCGGGAACCCTGCTCATCGCCGGCGCCATCACCGGCGGCGACTTGATCGTCGCCAACTGCAACACGGCTCACCTCGGCGCTGTCATCGCCAAGTTGTGCGAGACTGGCGTGCGCGTCGACGTGCTCGGTCCCGATGCGGCGCGCGTCCGCGGCAGCGGGCGTTTGTGTGCTGCCGACATTTCCACCGAGGAGTATCCCGGCTTTCCTACCGACATGCAGGCGCAGTACATGGCCCTGGCCACGCAAGCCGAGGGCGTCAGCCTGGTCCGCGAAGACATCTTCGAAAACCGTTTCATGCACGTGCAGGAATTGGTGCGCATGGGCGCCAACATCAAGGTCGAAGGCAACATCGCCACGGTGCGCGGCCCGGCCCGGCTTTCCTCGGCCGCCGTCATGTGCTCCGATCTGCGCGCCTCCGCCTCGCTGGTGCTGGCCGCGCTGGTCGCCGACGGCGAGTCCGTCGTCGATCGCGTCTACCACATGGACCGCGGCTACGAGCACATCGAGGAAAAACTACGCAGCGTGGGCGCCCAGATCCAGCGCCTGGGCAACGTCTTTGCTCCCCGCCAGGAAAATCCATTGACTGCGGACCACCCCGTCTAGCAAATCAGCTATCACCGCTACGAAGGCGACCATTATGTCTGGACGCCCGGCCACTACGAGCAACCGCCCTGTAGAGGTCAACACTGGGTCGCTCATCGCTGGGTCCACCGCCATGGCCAATACGTCCTGGTCGAAGGTCACTGGCAGTAAGCACTAGCCAGCAAAAACGAAAGCGAGCGGGGCGCAAGCCCCGCTTTTTCGTATACCTATGCCACATAAATGGCCGAAAAGCGGTATCTTGGCATGAGAAGCTGTAATCTCAATGGCGACGCTAAAGAAGATTTGGCACGACCCCGTTTGGAGCAAAGTAATAGCGGCCGCGGTTATTGCGATGCTGACGTGGATCGCAAACCTCTTTTTCCATTGGTGGTCTTGGGCGGGCCTGTTGAGGAATGCCGCTAGGCTGCTCAAGACTGCTTGGGAGTTTGTCTTTTCCACATCGCCAGTGCCGCATTGGCTGATTGGGCTAGGGGTTCTTTTGATCATCCTTGCGGCAGCGATCCTGATCGTTGCCTCTACAGCCGCGCATCAGGCAAAAAGCACACAGTTTGCCCAGATTAGCCTGCCACCTTGGCACTCTTACACGACGGATATGTTCTATGAGGTTCGCTGGCGGTGGAGATACGACATCGCAGGACAGGTTACGGATCTCAATTGCTTTTGCCCAAGATGCGATTGCCAATTATTCATACAGGAGCCGAGTCCCATCCTTTTTCATGGCATTCCTAACCGAGAACCTACGCTTTTCTGTTGCCCGCGCTGTGGGAGCATTGTCAGGCAGATTCAGGAAAGGGCTGATCAGATCGAGCTAGCAGTGACCGCGTTCATAGGAAGGAATGTTCGTAACAATCTTTGGGGATCTGAAAACGAGGAGAAACGAGCGGCAGAGGGTTGAGCAACCTTTTACTTGATCTCAATCACATCCGTTGCCGCCGCTGCTGCCTGCTCGGCCTGTTCCATCAGCTTCTCCGCCACCGCGTAGAACGCCGCTGCCTGCGGGCTCTTCGGCCCCGCCAGCGCCACCGGCATGCCGCGGTCGCCGCCTTCGCGGATCGCCGGCACCAGCTCGATCGATCCCAGAAACGGCACGCCAAACTGTTTCGCCGTGCGCTCCGCGCCGCCGCGCGAAAAAATGTCGATCTCGTGGCTGCAGTGCGGGCACGTGAAGTGGCTCATGTTCTCCACGATCCCCAGCACGTCCACGTTCACCTGGGCAAACATCTCCAGCGCCTTGCGCGCGTCCTCCAGGCTCACGTCGCTGGGCGTCGACACCACCACTGCTCCGGTCAGCGGCACCGTCTGCACCAGCGAAATCGCCACGTCGCCCGTGCCCGGTGGCAGATCCACCACCAGGTAATCCAGCTCGCCCCAGTTCACCTGCTGCAAAAACTGCCGGATGATCTGGTGCAGCATCGGTCCCCGCATCACCAGCGGCTTGTCGCCCGGCGAAATATACCCGATCGAAATGGTCTTGATCCCGTGCGTCAGGTTGGGCTCGATCGTGTTGCCCGGCCCCACCTTGGGCGGCTGCGACGAGCCCATCATCAGCGGCACATTCGGCCCGTACACGTCGCCGTCCATCAGACCCACGCGCTGCCCCAGCTTGGAGAGCGCGATGGCCAGGTTCACGGCCACCGTGGTTTTACCCACGCCGCCCTTGCCCGATCCTACGGCAACAATTTTGGATACGCCGGGCAATGCTACGGGCGCCGGCATGGCATGGGAATGCGCCATATCAAAAACTCCTTCTCAATCTCTTGCGGGAACTCGCAATTTGGTGCGGAAACTCGTCCGCCGCCGCCAATTTCCGCCCGCCGCCCTTGCGATCGCTGCGGCAGGATGGCCTACCCAAATTTTACAGGAGCACACATACGCTTCGCGGGGCGAGTCTAGCTCCGATAACCCCGCTAACACCGCTAGCTCCGCTTGCTGGTCTCTACGGCTCGATGGCACCGGCATTCTTCAATCCCGCGGTCACCAGCTTGGCCTCTGTGCGTCGCGTCTTTTCGCGCACGCGGTGCTCGCGCCGCCGCAGCGCGTCCTCATAACGCCGCACCTCGTCCGGCGTCTCCGGCTTCAGTTGCGGAACCTTCTGCAGCCGCCCGTGCTCGTCCACGGCCACAAACACCAGGTAGGCGCTGGCCACGTGCGACACCGCCCCCGTCCGCGTATTCTCCGCCCACACCTTCACGCCCACTTCCATGGAGCTGGTGAACGCCCGGTTCACGCTCGACTTCAGCGTTACCAGGTCGCCCAACCGCACCGGCTGTATGAAATCGATGTGGTCCATCGACGCCGTCACCACGTGCGTGCGCGCGTGCCGGTAGGCCGCCATCGCGCCCGTCACGTCGATAAAGTGCATCAGCCGGCCGCCCAGCAGGTTGCCCAGCGTGTTCGTGTCGTTGGGCAGAATGATCTCCGTCATCTCCGATTGCGTGCTCGCGACCGTCCGCACTATGGGATGGCTCTCCTGGCTGCGCATGACGCCTCCGCTCCGTTCCCCCTTCGCCTGCTCTTCTCGCAATTTCGTCCTCCGGCCAGCTACAATAGAACTATTGGCAGAGCTTGGCCACTGGCTGCGTGGTCGCATCCAGTTCCAGTTTCGGCAATCCCTGCCATTTACGCAAATCCCCCGCGGCCCGATCGATTTCGGTCGACCTGGATGCGAATACGATGGATAAAATTGCAGGACTGAGAGAAATTCTCGCTCTGGACCCCAGAAACAGCTTTGCCCGATATGGGATTGCAATGGAACTGGCAAACCGTGGCGACGTAGCCGCGTCGCTGGCCGAATTTGATACACTTCTGGCCAACGATCCGGATTACACTGCAGGCTATTTCATGTCCGCGCAAACCCTGGCGGGTGCGGGCAGAAAGACCGAGGCGAAGGAGCGGTTGAAGGCCGGCATCGGCTGTGCCGCGCGCAGAGGTAACAGCCACGCCCTCAGTGAGATGCAGGCTATGCTCGACGAGCTCGAACCATAGCCCCTTGTAGGTTCCCGCCCTTGCGGGTTCCTTTTGGGGGTAGGTGTTTCGGGTTTGGGCGCTCGCGCCGCCCGATGAATTTTTTTCAGACTGTTAGGAATCCTTTGCCGGGTGATTTGGCGTCTAAAGAATCAATATGGCGAAATACTCCATTGTCGTGCCATTCCACAATGAAGAAGAAAGTGTAACGGTCCTATACGCGCGCCTAAAGCAGGTCATGGAGCAGGTGGGCGACTCGTTTGAGCTGGTCTTCGTTGACGACGGCTCGACGGACCGGACGTACAAGCTTCTCGAGGAGATTGCCGCCGTCGACAGCCGCGTGCTGATCGTTAAGCTGCGCCGCAACTTCGGCCAGACTTCGGCCCTTTCTGCGGGCTTTGATCACTCCACCGGCGAGTACATCGTGGCCATGGACGGCGACCTGCAGCACGACCCTAACGATATTCCTGCATTTCTCGAAAAGCTCGACGAGGGCTACGACGTCGTCTCCGGCTGGCGCAAGGTCCGCATCGACAACTTCCTCCTGCGCCGCTTTCCCTCTGCCTGCGCCAACTGGATCATGGCCCGCCTTTCCGGCGTGCACATCCACGACTTCGGCACCACCTTCAAGGCCTATCGCCGCGAAGTCATTCAGAATATTCCTCTCTACGGCGAGATGCACCGCTTCATTCCCGCCCTCGCCAGCTGGTACGGCGCGTCCATCTGCGAAATTCAAATCCGCAACGTGAATCGCGAGCGCGGCAAAAGCCATTACGGCATCGGGCGCACCTTCCGCGTCTTCTTCGACCTGATGACGATTCGCTTCCTGCTCCGCTACATGAGCCGGCCCCTGCATTTCTTCGGCGGCTTCGGCATCCTGGGCATGCTGACCGGAAGCGCCATGGCCGCCACCCTCCTGGGAATGAAGCTGTTCAGTCCCCACACGGACATCTTGAATCGTCACATCCCGTTGTTCGTGATCGCCTCGGTGCTCATCGTCGCCGGCATGCAGATGCTGGCCATCGGCCTGCTCGGCGAGCTGCAGGTACGCCACTACTACAGCAGCCAGCGCCCCGCATCCTATACCGTCGATCGCCTAGTCCGCCTCGTCTCCTCCGACGAACAGAGCCTGCTCTCCGAGCGCCAGGACGGCATGCTTTAAAAGCAGGGAATAGTGAGTAGGGAGTAGCCAATAGAAAATCCGGGCCGCCGGGTCTTTCTACTCCCTACTGGCTACTCCCTATTCCCTTGCTTTCATCCGCCCTCAGGGTTCATCCTTATCCCAGTCATGAAAGCCATCCAGTTCCATGCGACGGGCGGACCCGAGGTCCTGCAACTGGCCGATCTGCCTATTCCCGAGCCGGGACCGGGACAGGTCCTGATGCGCATTGAGGCCATAGGCGTCAACTTCATCGAGATCTACTTCCGCAAGGGCGTCTACAAGGCCGCGTTGCCTGTGATCCCCGGCAGCGAAGCCGCCGGCACGGTCGAGGAACTTGGCCCCGGCGTTACGGGATTTGCCGCCGGCGATGCGGTCGTCTCCACCAGCGTCATCGGCAGCTATGCGGAGTACGCTCTGGTTCCCGCCGCGCAGCTCGTCAAGATTCCGCAAGGCCTCAGCATGGAGCACGCGGCCGCGGCCATGCTGCAAGGCATGACGGCGCATTATCTCGCCTTCTCCACCTACCCGCTCAAGGCCGGCGATACCGCGCTGGTGCACGCCGGAGCCGGTGGCGTGGGCCTGCTGCTTACGCAAATGGCCGCGCGCATCGGTGCACGCGTCATCACCACTGTTTCCACCAAAGCCAAGGCCGCGCTCTCGCGCGAGGCCGGCGCCTCCGACGTGATTGTCTACACCGAGAAGGATTTCGAAGCCGAGGTCAAGCGCCTCACCGGCGGCAAGGGCGTCGACGTGGTCTACGACTCGGTGGGCAAAACCACCTTCGATGGTAGCCTCAACTGTTTGCGCCCTCGCGGTCTGCTCGCGCTCTTCGGCGCCTCCAGCGGCCCCGTTCCGCCCTTCGATCCCATTCTGCTCAACGGCAAGGGCTCGCTCTTTCTCACCCGGCCCACGCTCTGGCATTACATTGCCACGCGCGCCGAGCTGGAGTGGCGCTCGAGCGAAGTGCTCAACTGGGCCGCCAAGGGCGAGCTCAAGCTCCGCACCGAGCACATGTACCCGCTCGCCGAAGCCGCTCAGGCCCAGATCGACCTCGAAGAGCGCAAAACCACTGGCAAGATTCTTCTCGTGCCGTAAATGAAGGCGTCAGCTGTCAGCTTTCAGCCATCAGCTCTTGAATCCTCACACCGGCGAGATGGCTCTAAGGAAGCTGGAAGCTGAAAGCTGCAAGCTGAAAGCTCTCATCATGTCCATCTCCGTGCTTCCCACCGACCGCGTCTTCGTCCTCACTGGCGCAGGCATCAGCGCCGAGAGCGGATTGCCCACCTTTCGCGCGTCCGACGGTTTGTGGGCCGGGTACAACGTGGAAGAAATCTGCACGCCCGAGGCCTTGCGGCGCAATCCAGCGCTGGTCTGGGACTTCTATTCCAAGCGCCGCGCCGACTGCGAAAAAGCAGCGCCCAACCCCGCGCACATTACCCTCGCCGAGCTCGAAGCGCAGCTTCCCGGCCGCTTTTTTCTCTGCACGCAGAACGTCGACGACCTGCACGAGCGTGCCGGTTCGCGCAACCTCGTCCACATGCACGGCGAGCTTGCGAAAGCCCGCTGCGAGCGCGAGTGCGGCCGCCCTCCCGTCGTAGATCGCGCCGTCTACGCGAGCCTCGACGCCGTCGGCCGCTGTCCCTGCGGAGGCCGTCTGCGCCCGCACATCGTGTTCTTCGGAGAAATCCCCCTCGAAATGCCGCGCATCGAACGCGAAATCGCAGAATCCACGCTGATGCTCGTCATCGGCACCTCCGGCTCTGTCTACCCCGCGGCCAACTTCGTCCACTGGGCCCGCCAGGCCGGCGCCCGTACGGTCTACATCGGCCCCGAGCCCCCGCTCAACGCCTCCGCCTTCACCCACATCGTCGAAGGCAAGGCAGGCGCGGTTCTCCCGGGGCTCTTCCACGTCGAAAGCTGAGAGCTGAGAGCTGAAAGCTGAAAGCTGCTTACGACTCCTCGCCATCCCTCTGCACCAGTTGCTGCAGATCGAGCCTTCTTCCGTCGTTTTCGCGGTCCAGCTTCGCCCGCCTGGGAACCTCAACCAAATCCTGGTTATGTGCAGCACGGTGTACCTCATTCTGTGCCGGCCGTAGAACGTTCGCTGTGGTTTGCATACGTCTCCTCTCCGTCTCGATGGTCTCGATCCGCTGAAACATCCGTGAATGTTGTTCGGGTGTACCGCCAGCCCCCGCTAACTTGCTGACTCGCTGGCCTCGCTAACTCCGCTTAATAAACTCTTTCCGCCGGAACCGCAGCGCCGTCCAATCCTCGTCGATGGCCACGGCCCGCACCGTATCGAAGCCCAGCTTCTTCAGCGACGCCCATCCCGTGTCGCGATTGAAGTCGCAGGTGTACTTCTTCGATGTGCCCTTGGGGTAGGCGAACCACACGATCGCATCGTCCTTGGCGCGGCGTGCGATCTCGGGCGCAAGTTTCTCTACCCCGCTCTTGCGCGTCACGAACGCCAGCCAGAACCCGGCTTCCGCCACCGATTCCAGGTGGTGGTGGATCGTGATCACCGGCAGCCTGACCAACTCCGGCTGAAAGCTTTCGGGAGCGTCGAGCACCACGATCTCCTGCCGGCTCCCCAGGTTGAGTTTTTCAAAAACGCTTCCCATAAATTGTCATGCTACGCGTTTCTGCGAATTAATCTGCAAATTCCCGGCAGATTTTTTTGCATCCCGGCCAGGTACCCACGGGGCCCGGTTGCCCCACCCTTTTCCGCGTCTTTTGCGGAAAGAGTGGGACCGCACCGCTAACCCCGCTAGCTCCGCTATCCCGCTAGAAATGGAACCTGTACTTCGCCTCCGCCGCAATCATCCGCGGATCGTTCGAGTGGAACCCACCGATGGTGATCGAGTTATCCAGCAGCACGCGGTGGTTGGTCACATTAATCGCCGTCACCGACAGCTTCCAGCGCTCGCCGAACGCGTGGCCGATCGACGAATCAAACGTCGTGTGCACCGGCAGGTACTGCCCGTTATACGGCCCCTCGTGCGCCCCGGCCAGCCCGTTCGAGAACCCCGACCCGTAGTACACATTGCTCGCAAACCACGTGCGCCTCGGCAGGTTTGCCGTGAAGCCCGTGTTCAGCGTGTTGCGCTGGTCGTGATCCAGGTTGATGTATTGCGGTCCCAGCGCGCACGCCGGGTCGCTCGGATTGTTGCACGTGAATCCGCCGATAATATTTCCGCGCTGCTGCGCAATCTGGTTGGAGTAGGTCACGTAAAACTGCCCGCGCTGCCACAACTCGGGCGAGTGCAGCGTCATCTCCCACGAGCGGATCAGCGCGCCATCCACCGCAATCGGAAAGTACATGTTCGACTCGCCCAGGTTCGAGTGGTCGAGGAAATTGTTCACGCGATTTTTGAAGGTATCCACGTTCAGCCGCCATCCACGGTACGGGATCTCGATGCCGAACTGGTGCTCTTCGTCGCGCTCTGACGGGATGGGCGAAAAGTAATTCTCGCCTCCGCCCAGGCTGGCGGCGTAATCCAGCACCGCGCTCGACACCGTCAGAATCGGCGCCGGCTGAAAGAAATGCCCGTAGAATCCGCGCAGTACCCAGTTCAGCCGCGGAATCCGCACCGTGGCTCCGATGCGCGGATATGTGGCCGACTCGTTCAGCCACGCGCGGTAGATCGAGAAACGCTCGCCGCCCAGCAGCGTCACGTACTGGCCCAGCCGCAGGTGGTCGCCCACGTAGAACTCGAGCAGTCCAGCGTCCGCGCTTGCCGGCGTGTTCAGCTCTGAAGCCGCGCTGCCGTCGTTCACCTGCACGCCAAACAGATCGTTTTCGTGCTGGTAAAACGAGTAGAACCCGGCGGAAAAGCTGTTCAAAAATGCGTTGGGGCCCACATCGAACCGCGTATCCGCCTGGGCTCCGGCGTAATTCGAATTCTGGTTCCACGTGGTAGCCACGGGCAGGTCGGCCGGGTTCGAGTCGTAGTCCGACTGGTTCCAGTGGTAGAACGGCGCAACCGAAACCAGCGCCTTGGGCGAGAAGGTGTGCACCAAGTTCCCAATCAAAAAGCCATCGCGCTCCTTCTGCCCATCGCGCAGGCCCCACGAGCAGTAGTAGTCCGAGGTGCATTCGTAATAGGTCTGGCTCGGGTCGTACGGAACCTGGAAGAAGTCCTCGCGGAACTGCCCATTCACGCGCAGTTGGTCCCTGGGCGTTTCGTTATGCAGAACCGACACGAACCCACTCTCGGAATTCGTCGCGTCGTGATCGATCGTTGGCACCGGAGTTGCCAGCCCGTAATTCGACCGCGAACCCGTGGCGCTCGCGTACCACGCCGTCTTCTCTGCGTGGTCTCCCAGTGAAACCAGCGCCTCGCCGGTGTAAAGATTGCCCGCGTACAGCACCAGCTCGCCATCGCGATTAAACGCAAACCCATTCCGCGGCAGCACGTTGAACATACCGTACGTGCGGTCGCCCAGGTCGGCGTCGTAGCTGCCGCTCAGCGTCTCCAGCGAATCGATGTCCTTGGGATCGATCTGCGGCCCCACGTTGGACGCGATCTTGGTATTGGGAATCGCCACGCCGTCGATCAGCCAGCTCGTCTGGTGGCCGCCGCGCATGTGCAGCATGTCGTGCGTCATGTACGCGGCCGGAACGTAATCGGTAATCATCTCTGTGCCAATGGTGCGATCCGCGCCAGGTGTTTCGTCGATCATCTGCCGCGTGATCAACATCGTTGGCGTTGCCGTGTCGGCCGCGCTGGGCGCGCCGTGCACCACCACCGACTGCGTGACTCCGCCCACGCTCAGCATGAAATGGAGCACCGGATTCGTGCCCGACGCGAGGCTGATGGCCTGCGTCTCCGTGTTGAAGCCGCTGGCCTCAACCGTCAAGCGATACACGCCGATGGGTGCTTCCGGCAACGCGAACTCTCCGTCGCCGTTGGTGGCGCCCTGCAACACAAACGCCGAGTCCGCGGCCTGCAATGTGATTTTGGCTCCGCCGATCGGCCGGTGCTCGGGATCGTGCACCACGCCGTGCACGGCGGCAAACACAGTGGCCAGCGCGGGAGCGGAAGAGGCCAGCAACGCTGCCACCACAAGATAGGAAAAACGCCGTATCAAAGAAAGACCTCCGTGCCAACTTGCTCGAACGCAGGCAACCGTCGCGCTCTGCAACGCGCAGAGACACGATGCCCGGCAGCACATGGGGAATCGCCGAACAAACTCCCGCGCCTACGAGCTCCTGCGCTCGCGGCGTACCCAGGCAATCAGCCTGCGCCCGGAACTGCAAACGCAAGCCGTCGCTCCTTAAGATCAGGGCGGGGAAGTCAGGGAAGTTTGTTCAACGGAAAATTCAGCTTGGGTTCGTTTGAGGAGGTCCGCGCCCGGCGTGTGCGCGCAGAGGAGCGGAATCCACCGACGCGTACCGGGGCACAGTAACACGCGACACATCCATCCAGGTCGCCATTGCCTCGACCACTGCAGCCGTGACGGCGTGCGCCGGCATCAACATCGCAATCGTAGGGCCGGGATAGTTGGGGCAGGTTAAAGGGTCAGAAACGGCCGGCCTCGGATCGAGGGCCTGTCGCGCCCGCATGGCCAGGATGCGCTGATACATGGCGCAGTGGTGCGCCCCGTGCCGCTTGCAGCATGGCGGAAGGCTGGCATCCTCACTGCCGTCCACCAGGGCTGTCAGCGGCCCGAGCCCTAAAAACAGGATCAGGAATATGGAGAAGCCGCGCCGCATCTGAATCGATGCTAGCAGACAAAGTACAGAGAACAGGGAACAGGGAACAGGGAACAACCTCGAAGCTCTCGCGCCTCATCGTCGCCGAACCGCGAACCACGTATCACGAACCACCGTCCACGAACTACGGTCCACGATGCACCGACCACTGATCTCCGATCTCTGTTCTCTGATCTCTGCTCAACTCATTTATCATCAAAGCAACGCTCGCTTTCGCCGCGCCACCCTACTCTAAGGAACGTCCAGTGCCTGAAGTGCACAGCTCCGCATCGCCGCTTGACGCATCTGCCGCTCGCAACTCCCGCTCCGCGCAACCTCTGCGCATCGCCATTTTCGGTTTCGGCACCGTGGGCAGTTCCGTGGCTCGTATCCTCGTCGAATCCCGCCCGCAGGGGCTCGAGCTCACGCACATCTTCAACCGTGGAGTAGAGCGCAAGCGTGTTGGCTGGGTGCCCTCGAGCGTTGTCTGGAGCGAAGACGCCGATCAGGTCCTTGCCTCCGATGTCGATGTCATCGTCGAGCTCGCCGGCGGTCTCGATCCCGCCGGAACCTGGGTGCGCCGCGCCCTTGAAGCCGGCAAAAGCGTCGTCACCGCCAACAAAAAGCTCATCGCCTTTCACGGCATCGATCTGGAGCGGCTGGCCGCGGCCAAAGGCGGCCATCTCAAGTACGGCGCAGCTGTCGCCGGCGGCATTCCCGTCATTCCCGGTCTCGAGCAGGGCATGGCTGGCGATCGCATCGAGCGCCTCGAGGGCATTCTCAACGGCACCTGCAACTTTATCCTTAGCAAAATGGAGGCCGGCGCAGAATACGCGCCCGTGCTCGCCGAAGCCCAGGCCAAAGGCTACGCCGAGGCCGATCCCACTGAAGACGTCGGCGGATTCGACGCCCGCGCCAAGCTCGCCATCCTCATGCGTCTCGCTTTGCGCGTGCAGGTCGATCCCGAGGAGATCGTTCCCCGGCCCATCACCTCGGTTGCCGCCGTCGATTTCAGTTACGCTCGCGATCTCGGCTGCACCATTCGCCAAGTGGCGCGCGCCCAGCAGGTGGATGGCCGTCTCGCCGCTGCCGTCGGTCCTATGCTCGTCGCGTTGCGTTCGCCGCTCGCCTGGTCGCAAGGCACTGAGAACATGGTCATCGCCAGCGGCCACTATGGCGGCGATGTGGTCTTCTCCGGCCATGGCGCCGGCGGCCACCCCACGGCCGTCGCCGTGGTCAGCGATCTGCTCGCCCTCGCGCACGGCTCGCGCCGCGTGGAGATTCCCTCAGCCCCCGCGCATGTCGGCGCTGAGTTCGAAGTCCCGCATTACATCCGCTTTCTCGTTCGTGACCGTCCCGGCATCGTGGCCGCCATCACCACCGCTCTGGCCAACGAGCAGATCAACATTCGCGCCATCGTGCAGAAACCCGGCTTTCCCGCCGACGCGCTGCCCTTCGTGGTCACCGTCGAGCCCTGCAAGACCTCGGCGCTCCAACGCGCTCTTGCGCCGGTTCGCGCCCTGGACTGCATGTTGGTCGAGCCCCTCGATCTGCAGATGCTGGAGTAGAAACAGGGGTCAGGTTTCAGGTGTCAGAGGTCGGTCGTCGTTGCCCGGATCGTTCGAGAGTCTGCTAAAACGCCCACAGATTAGAATTGAAATCTGAACCCTGATCCCTAATGCGAGGTCGCACGATGATCGACACCATTTATCGATGTGAAATCTGCGGCGAGGAGAGCCAGAATCCCATGCGCTGGCTCGTGATCAACTGCAACAGTGCGCAGTTGACCGTCCACAAGTGGACCAAGGAAGTCGCCGACGCGCCCAGCGCGCGCCACTATTGCGGCGAAGGCCACGCCCAGGTCTACATCAGCCGCTGGCTCGAAGCCGCCTGCTCGTGAAGGCAGGGAACAGCGGACTGTGGACCTTGAACAAGTGAAAGAGTGAAGCAATGAAAGAGTGAAGCGTGGACAGCTTGCTTACTTACTCCCTGAGTCCCGCAGTCCCTAGCCCCTGCTTTTCACCGGCCCCGTCGACTCCCGCACTACCAGTTCCGGGCTCACTTCGATCTCGGCAGGGAACTGCTTCTCCCGGTTGGCGATCCGCTCCAGCAAAAGTTGTGCGCCCTTCTGGCCCATCTCGAACAGCGGCTGGTGCACGGTGGTCAGCGAGGGGGTCGAGAAGGCCGCGGAAGTAATGTCGTCAAAGCCCACCACCGAGATGTCGCCCGGCACATCGAGGCCTGCGTCCTTGATGGCGCGGATCGCGCCCATCGCTGCCGTGTCGTTGAAGCAGAACAGGGCCGTGACGTCGCGGTTTTTCTCAAGCAGGGCGCGCGTGGGGTCGTAGGCGATCTGCGGGTCCATCGGGTGCTGGCCGGTCTTCAGCGGCCAGCCGCTGGCATCCAGATGCACTGTCAGCGAGGCATCGGTGCTCAGTCCCAGCTCCTGGGCAACCTTCTGAATCCCCACCCAGCGGTACTCTGAGTCGGGAATCGCCCTGGGACCGTGCATGAAGGCAATCCGCCGGTGCCCCAGATCGTAGAGATGTGTCAGCGCCAGCTTGGCGGCGACGTAATGGTCCAGAACGATGTTGGTCACCTTCGGCGCCGCGCTGTGCGCCGAGATCGCGACCACCGGCACCGGCACCGCCAGCTCGTCCAGCGTCGTATTCAGCAGCAGAAAACCATCCACCGCGCGCTCGATCAACATGCGCGGATAGCGCTCCAGCAGTTCCTTGTCCCAGTAATGGCAGGCCGTAAAGAAAAAGTAGTGCGCGTGGTTCAGCTCCTGGACCACGCCGCTCATCACGCGCGTGAAATAGCCTTCACTCAGGTCCGGCGCCAACACGCCCACGCTCATTGACTTGCTGCGCCGCAGCGACCGGGCAAAGTAGTTGGGCCGGTAGTTCAACCGCTTGGCCGCCTCCACCACCCGCTCGCGCGTCTCCTTGGGGATGGACTTGGCGGAAGGCGAGTTGTTCAGCACCAGGGAAACCGTGGTCTGGGAGAGCCCCAGATGTTCGGCCAACATGCGCAGATTTACATGCCCACTCGGTACCGGACTCTTCACCTTAGTCATCTCGCAGCTGTACCACTTTCCTCAAGCATGAGAATACACCGTTTTTGTCAGGTACATCGATTTTCTTCTCAAGATGCGGACTGTTTCCGGCCTCCTCCCCGGCCTTTTCGGGCCCCAAAGGCGGCTTCCCGGGCCCTCCGGAAGCCGGATTTCCCACCCAACCCCGGCTATGCCCTTTGATTTTCACAATTTCCACCCGTATGCACTTGATTTTTCTTACTTGTAACCTGTCTTTCATATTGGGCCGGTAGCCTGTCGTCTGTGGATAGCACTGTGCCCGAGATTCGCATCTCCCAATCAATGCCTGAATCGAAACCCGAAGCGGTCCAGCCGTCGGCGCACCCGGCTTCGGCCGCGGCGGAGCATTCCGTGGTTCGCCGCTATCTGCTGTCACGCGGCAATTCCGCTATCACCGACCTCCTGTTCAAGTTCCTGATGACGATGTGCGCACTCAGCATCTTTGTGATCGTCGCGCTCATCGCCTATCAGCTGATCGACAAGTCGCAGCTCAACTGGGCACAATCGGGGCTCAAGTTTTTCTACACGGCCGTAAAAGATCCCGTCACCGGCCGGCCCCAGTACTGGGATCCCGTCAACGGCAACTTCAGCGCCATTCCCTTCGTCTACGGAACGCTGGTTTCCTCGTTCCTGTCTTTGCTGTTCGCCGTTCCTCTAGCCCTCGGCGTCGCCATCTTTCTCACCGAAATGTGCCCCGGCTTCCTGCGCGGTCCTCTGGCCTTCCTCACCGAGTTGCTGGCCGCCATCCCCAGCATCATTTACGGCTTGTGGGCGGTCTTTGTTCTGGTGCCGTTGCTCCGTGTGTACGTGAATCCGGTGCTTTACCAGGGCCTCGGCTGGACCGGCCTCTTCACCAACGACAACCCCACCGGCCTCGGTTTTTTCGCTTCCGGCATCATTCTCGCCATCATGATTCTGCCCATCATCTCCTCGCTCACCCGCGAGGTGATGAGCGCCGTGCCCCACTCCCAGCGCGAAGCCGTGCTGGCCCTGGGCGCCACGCGCTGGGAAATGATCCGCACCGGCGTTCTGCGCAACGCGCGCATCGGCATCGTCGGCGCCATCATTCTTGGCCTGGGCCGCGCCCTCGGCGAAACCATGGCCGTCACCATGGTCATCGGCAACACCCCCGAAGTGCACAAGTCGCTTCTCGCAAACGGCGCCTCCATGGCCTCGGTCATCGCCAACGAGTTTGCTGAAGCCACCAGCGACCTGCACCGCAGCGCCCTGGTCGAGATTGGTCTCGCGCTCTTCGTGGTCACAATTATCGTCAACGCCATTGCCCAGTTGCTGGTCTGGGCCGTTACCCGCGGCACGCCGTCGCAGGCTCACTGAGGAGATGCGAATGAGCACTGGCACATTCCAGCTTCGCTCCAAAGTCCGGACGGTCACCGACCACGCCGTCACCCTCCTCGCGATCCTCGCCACCATCCTGGTGATTGTGCCGCTCGCGGTGATCTTCGCTGAGCTCGTCTATAAAGGCGCCAGCTCGCTCGACTGGAGCTTCTTTACAAAGATTCCCGCGCCCGAAGGCGAAACTGGCGGCGGCATGGCCAACGCCATCGTCGGCTCCGCCGTCCTGCTGGGACTGGCCAGCCTCATCGGCGTTCCCATCGGAATCGGCAGCGGCATCTATCTCGCCGAGTTCGGCCGCGGTACCAAACTGGCCAATGCCGTGCGCTTCACCGCCGACGTCCTCAACGGCGTTCCGTCGATCGTCATGGGCGTCACCGCCTACGCGCTCATCGTGGCTCCTCACATCAGTTTCCTGCCTTTCCTCGGTCACTTCTCGGCGCTGTCCGGCGGCGTGGCGCTGGGCATCATGATGATCCCAACCGTCTGCCGCAGCACCGAAGAGATGCTGCTCATGGTGCCGCACGTGGTGCGCGAAGCCGCCCTCGGACTGGGCGTGCCCAACTGGCGCTCGGTGCTGTCCATCACCGTCAAAACCGCTTCGCCCGGCATCATCACGGGTTGCATGCTGGCCTTCGCCCGCGTCGCAGGAGAAACCGCGCCGCTTCTGTTCACGGCCCTGGGCAATCAGTTCTGGAGCACCAGCCTCAACGAGCCCATCGCCGCGCTTCCACTGCAGATCTATATCTACGCCAACTCTCCCTACGAGGATCAACACCGGATGGCCTGGGCGGGAGCGTTGGTTCTCATTGTGCTTATTGTGCTCGCCGTTTCGCTGGTGCGTTACGTTACCAGCCGCGGCGTCTTGAAAGGCAACAGTTAACCGACATCTCGCCTGCGGGATGGCCGTTTTTTGAGTTCGTTTGTATGTGGCGTGCTTCTCCGGGCATCGCCGCCCGGATTCAAGCAAAGACCAGAAGGAGAAAACCGCACGTGGGCGTCGGCATCGAAGTAATCAACCTGAATGCGTGGTACGGGACCAATCACAGCCTACAGGACATCAATCTCAAGATGCCGGGCAACCACGCCACGGCGCTGATTGGCCCGTCCGGCTGCGGCAAGAGCACCTTCGTGCGCTGTCTCAACCGCATGCACGAGACCAATCCCATCGCCCGTGCCACCGGCACGGTCCGCATCGGCGACCTCGACATCTACGCCGACGCCAAGCCCGTCGAAATCCGCCGCCGCGTGGGCATGGTCTTCCAGCGCCCCAATCCCTTCCCCACCATGTCCATCTACGACAACGTCGCCGCCGGGCTCAAGCTCAACGGCTACTCCGACCACAAACACCTCGACGAAATCGTCGAGAAGTCGCTCAAGAACTCAGCGTTGTGGGACGAGGTCAAGGACGAGCTGAAGAAGAAATCCGGCGCCAGCCTCTCCGGCGGCCAGCAGCAGCGCCTCTGCATCGCCCGCGCCCTCGCCGTCGACCCTGAAGTCCTGTTAATGGATGAGCCTTGTTCGGCCCTCGATCCCGTCTCCACGTCAAAGATTGAGGACCTGATTTTCCAGCTAAAAGCACAGTACACCATCGTGATTGTGACGCATAATATGCAACAGGCGGCGCGCGTGGCGGAAAATACGGGATTCTTCCTCAACGGCCGCATGGTCGAGTTCGACGCGACCCACAAAATCTTCACCAATCCTTCTGACAAGCGCACGGAGGATTACATTACGGGCAGGTTCGGATGACACGTATTCGCTTTCAACAGAGCCTCGAAGATCTCAAGGAGAACCTCTTGGTCATGGCCGGCCTCGCCGAGCAGGCCATCCAGCGCGCCATTGAGGCCTACCGCACGCGCGACCTCTCCATCTGCGACCTCGTCAGACGCAGCGAGGTCGCGATCAACCGCATGGAGCGCGACATCGACCAGGCCGCTCTCGATCTGCTCGCCATGGAGCAGCCCATGGCCATCGACCTTCGCTTCATCCTCAGCGTCATCAAGATCAATGCCGATCTGGAGCGCGTGGGCGACGCCGCCAAGAGCATCTCCGACCGCGTCCGCCACATGGAGCGCATGGGCGTCGTGGATCTTCCCGTCGACATCCCGCGCATGGCCTCCATGTCCGCCGACATGGTGCGCCGCAGCCTGCAATCCTTCATCGAGGGTGACGCCGAGCTGGCTCGCGACGTGCTCACCATGGACGATGCGGTCGACCAGATGAACCGCTCCTCCTACAAGACCCTCACCAAAGTGATGGAGGAGAGCAGTCATCTGGCGCCCCAGGCGCTGAACGCTCTCATGATCTGCCGCAGCCTCGAACGCGTCGCCGATCACGCTACCAACATCGCGGAGGACGTCATCTTCTGGATTCAGGGCGCTGACGTGCGCCACCACAAGAGCGTCGCCGCTGCGGCCAATGCCGCGTCCGCTGGCGCCGCTCCCTCCGATACCACTCCGGCCGGCACCGCCCCCGCGCAGAGCTGAATCCGCGCGCCTTTTGCCGCCTAGCGGTGCCCCATCCTCTCCGCGTTCTTTGCGGAAAGGATGGGAACGCACGAACCCAGCAAAAAGCCCCGCTTCTCGCGGGGCTTTTCTTTTCGATTCCTATATTCCCGAGCTGCAATCCGCAAGCTAGAAGCTAGCAGCGAGAGGCTGTCTTTCTCAATGCGCCGCCGTAATCCTCACGCCCATCCCGTTGAGTTTGCTACGCGCCGCCCGCGCCTCCGGGGTCTGCGGGTGCCGCTGGATGAGCAAGCGCAGCTCATGGATCCCCTCATCGCGCTTGTTCTCCGCCAGCAGGGCATAACCCTTGTGCAGTTGCGCCGCGGGAGCCTTGGCGTTGCCGCTGAATCCCTCCAGCACCGCGTTGTAATCGCTGATCGCCGTCGCGTAATCCTTCTGCTGGTAGGCAATCTCGCCCAGGTAGAACTGTGCCGTCCCGGCCAGATCGTCCAGCGGATAGTAGTGCACCACATCCTGGAACTCGCCTTGAGCCACGTCATACCGGCCAGCGTTGTAGTCGCGCTCGCCTGCCTGCAACGTCTCCTGCAGCGGCGGAGCCTGCTGTGCACCCGGCGCACCTGGAGCCGCACCGTTCGCCGGAGCCGCGCCCGGCATTGCGCCCGCGCCCGGCATTGCCCCCGGCTGCGCTTGCGCCGGCGGAGCCTGCATATTCTGCAGTTGCGTTTGCAGGTCTGCGACCGCCTTGTCCAGCTTGGCGATGCGCGCCTTCAGTTCGTCCACCGAATCGTTCAGCGACTGCACCTGTCCTGAAACCGTGTCCAGCTTCCCACTGGTCGCGTCGTTTTGCGTACTCAGCTTCTGCTGCAGCGCATTCACGGCGGTGGTCATCTGGTTGGCTTCATCGGCCGTCTGTTCCGCCAGGTGCTGCAACACGCCCATCTTCGTATCCAGCGTGGACTGCAGCCGCTGCACCTGATCCAGCAGTTGCTGCACCTGGGTTTGCAGTTCCACGATCTCCTTTGAGACCGCGTGCGCGCGCGGCGCGGAGGGAAGAAAGACAAAACTCAAGACCGCTGCGGCAAGCAGCCGGTTGCGGATGACGCCTGAAATGTACATGCTCGACCTTCCTTAGGAAAACATAGCTAACAGTGAACAGTGGATAGTGGTAAGTGGATAGTGAGTAGCGAATAGCTAACAACCCACAGACCACTGATCATTAACCACTAGCCGCTAACCACTAACCACTTTTTCTCACCGGTCCAACGTGAATCCGGCTCTGCGGTTCAACTGCCAGCACTCCTCGTTTGAATCCGTGCAGAACGGCTTCTCCTTGCCATAGCTGATCACGCGGATGCGATCGGCTGCCACGCCCGCCGTCACCAGCGCGATCTTGGCCGCCTGTGCCCGATTCTGGCCCAGCACCAGGTTGTACTCGTTCGAGCCGCGCTCGTCGCAGTAGCCGCCGATCACGACCTTGATGTTGGGATGCTGCAGCAGGTAATCGGCGTCCTTCGCCAGCGTCACCTGCGCGTCGCTGCGGATGTCGTAGTTGTCGTAGTCGTAGAAGATGTCCTGCACGTGAGCCTTGAACTCCTGTTCCTCGCTCATCGTCGTCGAAGGCGTCTCGATCGCCGGCGGCGCATTGACGGTCACGCGCGCCGAAGCATCTGCCGAGCCTCCCTCGCCGCGCGCCACCAGGTGATAGGTGGTCGACGTGGTGGGAGTCACCGTCTTCACGCCCACTGAAGGAACATCGCCGATCCCGTCAACCGAAATCGACGTGGCGTCGGTGGTGTGCCAGGTCAACTGCACCTGGTCGCCGGCCGAAATCACGGTCGGCGTCGCGGTCAGTGTCGCGGTCGGAGTGGGCGCCGTCGCGGCCGGAGCCGTCTCGGCGGGCGGCAACGGCTTGCTCTTCTTGCAACCCGTTACAGCGGTCAAGGCAACCAAAAGGAGGGCAGAGGTCAACAAACCATTCCGTAGCTTCAAGAGAGTTCTCCTTTTCGCAAAAAATCCGAGTCAATCCTTCGGGCAATCCGGCTTCGTGTCGCCGCGCTTGCCGCTTTTCGATTGCAGCACCGATAAAATGATAGTCCATTGTGCCCGGATACCGGTTGCTCCCCGGGCGCTGGTCGCCTCCGCGGTCCTGCGTTGCGCAACTCACTTCCAGCTCCAGTTCGGCATCGAGTTGTCGCCGCTGAAGGTGAGCTGATGCTGTTCTGTCCCGTCCGACAGCATTGACCAGATCTGCGTACGGTGGTTGATCTCGCGCTGGAACACGATGTGCCGCCCATCCGGCGACCATGACGGAAAGTCGTTGTTCCCCGCCTCGTGCGTGGCCTGCAGCCATTTCTTGCTGGCGATATCCATCACGTAGATGTCCTGCCCGCCGGGATCGCCGGGACCGTACTTGCGGTTCCAGCTGAAGGCCAGCATGCCGCCGTTAGACGACCACGAGGGCGAGATCGCATAGCCGCTGTCGGTCATGCGCTGCACATTGGCGCCATCCTGATCCATCACGTAGATCTGCGGCTCGCCCGTTCGTCCGCTCACAAAAGCCAGTTGCGTTCCCGTGCGCGGATTCCACGCCGGCGACACATCCGCTCCGAACGTCGTCAGCTGGTGCAGATTGCCGCCGCCCGCATCCGCCGCCCAGATCTCCGGATGCCCCGATCGCGCCGAGGAAAATGCCAGTTTCGACCCGTCCGCCGACCACGCCGGCGACTGGTTGCTGCCTCCCGCCGCGCCTGCCGGAAAACTCACCGTGCGCCCCAGGTCGAGCGAGAACATGCGAATCGCCCATCCTACATTTTCAGCCAGTGAAGCAAAGGCAATGCGCGAGCCATCCGGCGAGATGCGCGGCGAAATCGAAACCGTGCCCAAGTGCGTGACGGCGTGCTGGTTGGCGCCGTCGTAATCCATCACCCAGATCTCTTTCGCTCCGGTGCGATTGCTCACAAAATAGATTTTGGTTTCGGCAATGCCGTTGATGCCCCCGCCCAGCCGGGAGATGATGTCGTCGGCAAAGCGGTGCGCCACGGTGCGCGCCATGTCTTCGCTTGCCGTCTCGTTATACTGCCGGGTCAGCACCGGCGGGCTACCTGCCGTGGTCGCGTCCATCAGCCAGCCGTACACCACCAGCCGCCCGTTGTCTGCAGAAAGCGCGCCCAGCGCCACCATCGATGCATTCGCCGGCGGCGCCGACCACTGTGCCGGCACCAACTCCTGTGGCGAGCCCGGCATGGCCTGCGGCGCAAGGCTCTTCGACACCATGTCGAAGATGCCCGCGTTCGTCAGATCGTTGAAAAGGGTGGTGTCGAAGACGTTCTTTAGCACCGGCGTCTCAGGATCGCTGCCCACCAGCTTGAAATCTGCCGCTGCCAGACGGATGCGCTGATTCCCCAGGTTCGTTCCCGTGCGAACCCAATCCTGGGCCGTTGCTTGCGGCGCTTGAAAATACGCCAGGGAAAGCAAAAACAGGGGCAAAACCCTCAAAATTGCCTTCATGCGATGTGCAGTCCTTCCTCGAAGTCAGGGATGGTGTTGCGCACGCCCTTGAACGGGGCCTTTTTTGAGGCCGCCGAATGCTGCTCATTCATTAGATGCCGTTTCTGAGCCCCGGGGTCATCGAAAAACGCCATCTCGCCCGCTGACCCTCTGCTTTTCTGCCATCTCTGCGATTCAGGCCCACCGCCAAACAAGCTGACAGCTAAGAGCGAAGAGCTGAAAGCTGTTTTTTCAATACTCGCAGTAGAACGAAACCTTCAACGTACTTTGATTATATTGCGCGGGCAGAGGGCCCAGCGTATCTACGCGCTGCACCGCGCGTTGGCACGAAATGTCCAGCGTGGGGCTGCCGCTCGATTGATCCAGTTGCAGGCTGCCCACGCTCCCGTCGCGGTGAATTGTGAAGATCACGTAGGCGCGCGCTCCCTTGGGCGTGGCCGGATTCACCTCGTACTTGTTCCATTTGCTGCCCACGGTGCTGTTGATACCCTGCACATACCACGGGTACAAACTTGCAAAATTGCTGTCGCCCACCGTGGTCTGCCCGACCGTGCCCGGCTGCATCTGGTGCGGCATCAGCGAGCCGGACTGCTCGCCATACTGCGCCTGGTTCTGCCGCGGCGTCGGCTGGTGCTGTTGCGTCTTCGGCGTATTCAGGTGCTGGGGCTTTAGTTTCTTGCCCACAATCGGGATCGCCGCCTCGTCCGCGCGCCGCTGTTCTTTGGGGCTGGGCGGGGCCGGCGCTTCGCTCGGCTTCTCCGTAGCCAGCACGTTCTGGTTCAGCTCATCGGCCGGCAGCGGCAGAGCGCTCGTGACCAGGCTCACCTGCATGGCTCCGCCCGCGCCCGGACTGCCCCAGAAATTGTGATGAAACAGACCCAGCATCCAGCCGTAAGTCACCAGGAACGTGGCCACCGCGAGATGTAGTCCCACCGCTCCCGCCGCCGGTCCCGCAATCGGCTCCGGCGTCAGTTCCCGCTCCAGGTGATCGCCGCTGTTCAGAATGCTGCTCATGCCGCTGATTGCTAGTTCCTCAAACTGCTGGGTGCCCCAGGTCCCTCGCATCTGGGGACCTGGGAAAACACAATCCTCAGCCCACCAAAATCGGGGTGCCCCGCCCTCGCGACGTCTCTGTTTTTGTCGCTAGGGTGGGGTAGATATCCAGCTCCGCTCACCCCGCTAATTCCCGCCGTTCCCCGTCAATCCCTTCGTATCCAGCGGCTGCGTCACAATCGACACATTGGTAATTCCCGACTGCTTCACCGCATCCATCACGCTGGCAAAATTTCCAAACGATACCCGTTCGTCGCTGCGCAGATAAATCGACTGGTGCGCCGGGTCCACGCCCGCCTGGTGCAGCTTCTGCGGCAGATCGTGGATGTTCACCGGCTGATCGTTCAGGAAAATATTGTCGTCGCGGTCGATCGTCACCACCATCCGCTGCTCGGTAATCTGTTGCACCGTCCGCGTCTTCGGCACATTCACTTCAATCCCCGACTGCAGCACCGGCTCGGTGATCATGAAGATCACCAGCAGCACCAGCACCACGTCCACCAGCGGCGTAATGTTGATCTCCGCCAGCGACGTGCGCGTTTGTCCGTTGTTTGTCGTGAATGCCACGCTCTAACTCCGCTGTTCCCGCTAACTCCGCTAACCCCGCGGCTACACCCTCGGCGGCGTCTGTGTCCGCACCGGAATCTCTTCGAGCGAATTCAGCAGCTCCCGGCAAAAATCATCGATGGCCGCGGCAAAAACCTTGATCCGCGCCGTGAACTGGTTGTAGGCCACCACCGCCGGCACGGCCACAAACAGTCCCGCTGCCGTGGTAATCAGCGCCTCGGCAATGCCCGGCGCCACGGCCCGCAAAGATCCCGCGCCCGACACTCCAATCCCATGGAACGCGTCCACCACGCCCATCACCGTCCCGAACAGTCCCACAAACGGGCTCGTACTCCCGATGGTCGCCAGCCACGTCAGGCGCCGCTCCAGCGCCGTCACCGCTTCGCTGGCTGCGGTCTGCGCCGTGCGTTCGAGCGGTGCCAGGCTCTTCGGCGGTCCCGATCCGCCCGTCACCCGCTTATACGTCTCGTACACGTCCTCGAAAACCTGCGCCAGCGGGCTGGCGCTGTACTCGCTGGTCAGCGCCGCAATCTCGTTGAGCCGCGAGGCCTTGCGGAACGCGCGGATAAACTTCCGGCTCTCGGTCGTCGCCCTGCTGAACGCCGACCACTTGCCGAAAATCACCGTCCACGAGTAGAGGCTCGCCACCAGCAGCAGCACCAGTACGCCCACCGCGATCGGTCCGATGTTGCCGATCATCTCGGCCAGTGCGCTGAAACCCTGGGTCGGCTGCGGCATCCCCGCGCCGCTGCCATCAGCCTGCAAAATAAACGCAATCGCTGCAGTAAAAATCGCCCTTCACCTCAACTTCCACGGTATCAGACCCCGTTCCCCGCGCCCAAGTGACCCTTTGGGTGCCTCCATCGCCCTTTTGCCCATCATTCCTTTGCCCTTTCGCCCCGCCGTTCATGCTATGCTGCGCTGGAATTCCTATGCTCGTCGAACTCCGCGCTGAAAACTACGCCGTCATCGATCACGCCATCGCTTCCTTCGGCCCCGGCCTCAATCTCCTCACCGGCGAAACCGGCGCGGGCAAGTCGATCCTGGTCGACGCGCTCGCCCTCCTCATGGGCGGCAAGTCCTCCGCCGACGTCGTCCGCCACGGGGCCGACAAAGCCGTGGTCTCCTGCGTCTTCGAGTCCACGCCCGGCGCAGAAGCCATCCTCGAGGCCAACGGCATCGACGCCGAAGCCACCGACATCATTCTCCGCCGCGAGATCCTCTCCACCGGCAAGGGCCGCGTCTTCGTCAACAACCAGCCCGCCACCGTGCAGGTCCTCAAGCAGCTCGCGCCGGAGCTCGCCCTCGTCCACGCGCAAACCGAGACCCTTTCGAGCTTCGACCCCACCCAGCAGCGCATCCTCCTCGACCGCTTCGCCGGCATCTCCACTGACGCTGCCGCCGAGGCCCACGCTCGCTGGCGCGCCGCCGCCGACAAATTGAATGATCTCCTTCAGGGCGAGCAGGACCGCCTCCGCATGGTCGACCTCTGGACCTATCAGCGCAACGAAATCGAGCAGGCCCGCCTCAGCGCGGGCGAAGACGAGGCCCTCGAAACCGAGAAACGCGTCCTGGCCAACGCCGAAAAGCTCTACGCTGCCGCCCTCAGCGCCTTTGACCAGCTCTACGAGGGCAGTGCCTCCGCAGAGGCCGCTCTCCGCGATGCCATCCGCAACGTCGAGGAGCTCGCCCGCTACGACGCCCGCTTCGCCGAATCCGCGCAGCAGCTCGCCTCTGCCCGCGCCACCATCTCCGACCTCGCCGCCTCCCTCCGCGACTACGCCGAAGGCATCAACGCCTCGCCCGAGCGCCTCGCCGAAATCGAAGACCGCCTCGCCCTCCTTGATCGCCTCAAGCGCAAGTACGGCAAATCCGTCGCCGAAGTCATTGCATTCGGCGAAGACGTGGCCCGCAAGCTTTCTGAGGTCGAAGACCGCGACGAAATTTTAAAGGCACTTCGTGCCGCTCTCGAACAAGCCGCTGCCGAATATCAAAAAGCCGCCTCCGCGCTCACCGCCAAGCGCCAGGCCGCCGCGCAGAAACTCGCCAAGCTCGCCGAAACCCACATCAACTCCCTCGCCATGAAGTCCCGCTTCGCGGTCTCCGTCACCGCCAGTCACGCGGAATCCGCATGGACCGCCTCCGGTTGGGACGAAGTCGAATACCTCATCTCCCCGAACCCCGGCGAACCCCTCAAGCCTCTCATTGAGATCGCGTCAGGCGGTGAACTATCGCGCATTCTTCTCGCCCTGAAGGTGGCCGTCGAAGAGTCCTCGTCCAAAACCAGGAAAAAAACCACGCCGCGCACGCTGGTCTTCGACGAAATCGACATTGGCATCGGAGGCCGCGCCGCTGAAGCTGTCGGCCACAAGCTCAAGACCCTGGGCCGCGCCCAGCAGGTTCTGTGCGTCACCCACCTGCCGCAAATCGCCGCCTTCGCCGATCAGCATTTGGCAGTGGAGAAGCGCGAGCAGGACGGACGCACCACCACCCGCATCCGCGTCCTCGACGACCGCACCCGCACCCACGAAGTCGCCCGCATGTTGAGCGGCGCCAAAGTCACCGACACCAGCCTCCAGCACGCCGCGCAAATGATCGCCGGGAGCCGTTAGCAGCCAGAACCCATTCGCTAGGAGCTAGAAGCTCGTTCTACCTTCCCGGCTCCGGAAACCGCTCCGCCGCGCGCTTTTGTTGGGGCAGAGTTGCGAGCAGAAGCGCCACGACCTTCGCAAGCGAGACGTCGTGTTCGGCAGGCTAACACACTCTCAGCTGAATTCGTTTACGGACAGGCAGAATGGCGGGTTTTTGCGCGTTGCGGCCAGGTGCTCAATCGTGGAGGATCACATTGAGCAGCGACTTGTGGACGCGGATGCGGCCGTCGTATTCGACAAAGCCGAGCTTGCGAAAGCGGTTCATGAAGAAGCTGACACGGGAGCGAGTGGTGCCGATCATCTCCGCCAGCGTCTCCTGCGAGATTTTCGGAAGCGTCGTTTCCGGGTCTCCGGGCTCGCCAAATTCAGCCATCAACAGCAGAATCCGCGCCAGGCGCTTTTCGCTGGAGTTGAACAGCTGATCGACAAGATCGGCCTGGATGCGCATGCTGCGGGCCAGCAGAAACTTCAAAAATAAGTCGGATAAGTCATGCTCCTCGTGCATCACGCGAATCATCTCATCCCGTTCTATTTTGAGTGCAGTACAGGCGGTGAGAGCCGTGGCCGTCGCCAAGCGCAGCCCAGCCGGCGCCGCAAGCGACTCTTCTCCAATAAACTCCCCAGCCGCGAGAAGCGTGATGGTGGCTTCCTTGCCGACTGTCGAAACCACCGTGAGTCTTGCCCGGCCTTTTTGGAGATAGTAGACCGCGTCTGCTGGATCTCCCTGTGCAAAGAAGGTCTGCTTGGGCGCCAATTGGACGATTCTTCGCCCCAGGCCGGCGCTCGTCAGAAAGGCGGATGCATCGAACGCGGGCTTTTCAAGCCTGACCACCGATCAGTCCTCCTTCCGAATCGAGCGAGAGCTCGTGGTTTTGCGGGAGGAACGCGACTCCATCCTGCTCCAAGCTACATTCCAGGGCGGCCAGCCGGGCGTAAGCCAAACAAGCAGCAGGCCTCTGATCCCGCAAACTACTCATTCCAATGAACGTCTGCGGCAATCGCTTGACTGTACACTACCAGCGAGAGTTTAGCACGATACTGTACCCAGCGGGGCCGGGTAATCTGTTCAATTTTGCTCACTTTTCTCGATGATTTTCAAGACCCTCGCGGCCTCCGGCAGTGCAAAACCTTGCCATCCCTGGTTCCAGGGGGAACCGCAGGGGTCTGCCTGATTGCCGCGGCACGTGCTCGCTAAATCGCGCAGTCCGCCGTAAGGCATCTCCACCGGCATCGAACGATAGGCCGACCTCCATCGAGAGAGCCCCATTGCTCAGACACTGGCAGCCAACAACTCTAGAGTGAAGTTACCTTGTGCGCCTCAGTGCGCAATATCAAAGTGACGCTGCGCATGGGTAGAAAAAGGTGAAATGCATGAAGAAACTTGTAACGTTAGTGGCATTACTCAGCCTGGGTGCGGCTAGCGCCGCTCAGGCGGAGACTCGCGAAGCTGTGCAGAACCGGCTCGACAATGCAACGTTGGTGCTGCACCAGATTATGTCCGCGCCGGATAAAGGCGTTCCGGAAGAAGTGCTGGAGCACGCACAGTGCATTGCCGTCGTTCCCCACATGATCAAGGCCGGTTTTGTGTTTGGCGGAGAGAACGGCAAGGGCGTAGCCACCTGCCGGACCGCAAACGGATGGAGCGCGCCCGCGTTCTTTGCGATTACCGGCGGAAGCTGGGGATTGCAGATCGGCGTCGAAGGCGTGGATCTGGTCATGATCTTCCAGGGCGACAAAGGCATGCAGCGCCTGGAAAACGCCAAGTTCCAGCTTGGAGCTGACGCTTCTGCGGCAGCCGGACCGGTGGGGCGCCATGCCACTGCCGATACCGATTGGAAGCTGAATACCGAAATCCTGACCTACTCGCGCGCCAAAGGCGCGTTTGCCGGACTTACTCTGACCGGCGCCGATGTTCGCCGCGACGACGACTCCATGGATGCGTTCTACGGGCATGACGTCTCCACACACCGCGTTCTGCGCGGCGAAGTGGCGACGCCTGCATCGGCGAACCCGTTTATCGATGCAGTCAGGAGCGCAAGGGCGCAGGCCATTGCGTCGAGATAACAAGCGTTCGTGAATGCGTTGCATGCGCCTGAGCCGGGTTTCCCGTCTCAGGCGTTCGCAATCGAGAGAGGTGTGTTGTATATGCTTTGGACAATCTTCGTCATCCTTCTGGTTTTGTGGCTTCTGGGCTTCAGCTTTCACATCGCCGGTAGCCTGATTCACATTCTGCTGGTGGTCGCTCTGGTCATCCTGGTCGTGAACCTGATCTCCAGACGTCGCAGCGTTTTGTAAAGCGGCCTGAGCGCCGGGAATGTTGGCTGGCGGCGCCCAGGCGGGTCACAAGCCTGAAGATTCGATCTTTCCCAGGGAATTGATCCATTTTGTACAGTCTTCTTCTGCCCCGCGGAGTAATCTATTCCGGAAGCAGTGCGCCGGCCTGAGCGCAACCGCACTGGCTCGCGATGCACTGGAACCAGTCACCGAGCCAACCCTGTATAAGCTCGTCGGCCGCCCTTCTTCCCGGAAAGGTAGCCGATGAATGCCTTGCTGATCTACCCTGAGTTCCCCGAAACCTTCTGGAGCTTTAAACACGCGCTCAAGTTTTTGGGCAAGCGGGCGGCGCAGCCTCCACTCGGTCTGATGACGGTTGCCGCGCTGTTACCTGAGGCCTGGAAAAAGCGACTGGTAGACACCAACGTGGAGCCCCTGCGCGACCGCGACCTGGCCTGGGCGGACGTGGTTCTGCTAAGCGGGATGCACATTCAGAGCGAGTCTCTGCTGGCCATTGTGGAGCGCTGCCGGGCGCGCGGGCTGCGCACCGTGGTGGGCGGACCCATTGCCAGCAGTGTGCCGGCGGTCGAGCTCAAGGCGGACCACGTGGTGATTGGCGAGGCGGAGAGCCTGATTGCCGATCTGGCGCGGGAGCTGGAACAGGGAACGGCGCGCCCCGTGTATCAAGCCGACGAACGGCCTGAGATGACGACGAGCCCGCTGCCGGACCTCAGCCTGATCAAGATGAAGAAGTACTCGACCATGCTCGTGCAGTACTCGCGCGGCTGCCCTTTCAACTGCGAGTTCTGCGACATCATCGAGATCTACGGGCGGCGCCCGCGCACCAAGGCCGTGGCCCAGGTGCTGGCCGAGCTGGACCAGTTGCGCGCCGCGGGCTGGCGCGAGTCAGTGTTTATCGTGGATGACAATTTCATCGGTAACAAGGCGCGCGCCAAGGAACTGCTGCGGGCGCTCGTCGAATGGCGCACGCAGGCCGGGACGGGTTTTGACTTCATCACTGAAGCCTCATTGAACCTTGCCGACGACACGGATCTGATGCAATTGATGAAAGACGCGGGCTTTAAATCCGTCTTCCTGGGCATTGAGACTCCCGACGAATCGGGCCTGGTCGCCAGCAACAAGCTGCAGAACACACGGCGCAGCCTGCTCGACAGCGTGGCCAGGATCCAAAGCTACGGGGTGGAGGTGATGGGAGGCTTCATCCTGGGCTTCGACACCGACAAAGAGGACATTTTCGACCGCATGGTCGAGTTCATTCAAAAGAGCGGCATTCCGATTGCGATGGTGGGGCTGCTGCAGGCCATGCCGGGGACGCAGCTCTTCCGGCGGTTGCGCAGCGAGGGCCGGATTGTGGACGCGGGCGGCGGCAACAACACCTTTTGCGATCGCCTCAACTTTCTGCCACGCATGGATTCGGCAAAGCTGGTGGAGGGCTACCGCGAGGTGATGAAGAGGATTTACAACTGCGAGGCCTACTATGAGCGCGTCAAGCTCTACCTGAACCGCGCCCACCCCAAGCCGCCCAGGCGGGCGGCTGGAGAGCCGGCGAAGAAGCAGCCGCGCGAGGCATGGATGACGCGGTCCAACCTCCGCGCGCTGGTCAACTCGATCGTGCGGCAGGGAGTTTTCGGGCGGCACCAATGGAGCTACTGGAAATTCTTGGCGGAGGCGGCGACGCGGTATCGTCGCTGCTTCGGTGCCGCCATGACCCTGGCGGTCATGGGTTATCACTTCCAGGTGATGACGCAGAAGCTGTCGAAGGCGATCGATGCTGCGACCCAGCCTGCCGAATCGGGCGAAATGCTGCTCGGTGAGACAGGCAGACAGCCCCTCTAGCTCTCTGACGTCTTGAAGAGGAACCTTCCCGTGTCCCATCCTTTCGCCCGATTCTTGGGCGAAAGGGTGGGATCGTATGAACTCCACTGGCGCCAATTCATGAGGTCAGGGGCCTAGCTCGTGCCCATTGCGTACATGCCGCCAGAGGCAACTCCGCCCACTGCGCTCATCTGCGCGCCACGCGCCCGGAAATGCTTCCACCAACGAAAAGCGGCAGAGTCGGTTTGCTCCGCCGCTTGTTGTGCAAACTGCTGAATGATTCAGCAGCTACAGTTTAGTGCCGTCCGCCGTCGCCACCACCTTGATGTCCGCCGCCACCGCCGCCACCGTGAGACCCGCCGCCGCTAGGAGCTGCGTGCGAAGCTGGTGCGTGCGATGCCGGTGCCTGGGATGAGCGCGGTGCGCTGGTACGGGTCACTGTGGCATGACCAGCGCTGGGACGCGCCCCGCCGGAATGAGAAGCCACATTGTTGCCGCGGGGTTGGCCGCCGCTGCTGCGTGCAAAACTGCTGCGATTGGCCGCCGCGCCGCCGCCGCCGCGATAGTTTCCGCCACCATCCCCGGAGAACCGATGGCCGCCCCAGCCGTGGCCGTAGCCCCACCCGGCCCATGGGCCCATGCCCAGGAAGATGCCGTTGTAGAAGTACCCCGGCCCGTAAAAGCCATAGGGCGCGCAGGCGTATGGCGCATAGTCGTAATAGCCATACGAACAGACTGGTTGAACACCAATGCTGACATAGACCTGTGCCTGAGCCGCTGGCGCCAGGGCCAGGCCGGTGAGCAGTGCCGTCGTACCGAATAGAATCTTGATTCCTCGCATGTGAGACCCCCTTAAGGTGTCTGCGGTTGCCTGGTCAGGGTGGGATGCTTTGGCGCCGTGAAGATCAACCCGGCAACAGCAGCCTACATAAGGGGTTGTGTCGGTACATGAATTCCCGTTACGTGATCGGGGCCATCATTTATCTACCCTTACATGCCTAAATCTAGTCCCAGGCATCGCACCTGTCTGAGCAATAGGAACCGCGTGTTGTGAGACGGTTGCCGGAGTGCCGCGAAACCGTATCTGAGCTCTGGCCGGTGAACGAGGGGCTGGGGGGAACAAGGGAGGTGGCGTCGCTGCCGGAGTTGCGCGGAGTCCCGGGTCTCAAAAGCGAGACCCTTCGACTGCGCTCAGGACAGGCTCCGGGCACCCTCGTCGTGGCAAATTTGCATTCTCAAGATCCGAGTCACCCGCCAGAATCAGCACTTTGCGCTGCTGGAAGCAAAAAAGCGTCCCGCACTTTTCGCCGCAAAACGGGGCGTTTTTCAAAGTTTTCGCAGAGATTTCGATCCGATTCTACGGCCGAATGATCATTTTCCCCACGCCATCGCGATAGTGGCTGGTGAGCTCGAAGGCCTCATCGATGCGGTCGAGCGCTCGCGTGTGCGTGACCAGCGGCGCAAACCACTCGGCTCGCGCCTGGAGCAGTTCCAGAGCCTCTTCGGTCTCGTGGTTGGAGCGGCGCACGTTGAAGAGCGTGAGCTCTTTGCGCCGCATGCCGGACGCGTCGACCGAGAAGGTTGGCGTGGAGTGAATGCCCGTGAGCGCGACGCGGCCTGCGTTGCGCGTGAGCCGGATGGCCTGCGGCATGGTGTCGGCTCCGGCCGCACAGTCGATGGCGCAGTCGACGCCGCGCTGCCCTGTGGCGCGCAGGATCTCGGCGATGGCTTCCTGAGGCTCGAGCGCCACGTCAGCGCCCATGGCGCGCGCCAGCTCGCGGCGATGCGCCAGCGGTTCGATGGCCCAGACGCGGCCAGCGTTGGCAGCGCGCAGTGCGGCGATGGTGAGCAGGCCGATGGGTCCCGCGCCAATGACCGCAACGGTTTCGCCCGCGCCGATAGAGGCTAGACGCAGGGAGTGAATCGCGATAGCGAGCGGCTCGGCGAGAGTGGCTGCGTCGAACGAAATGTTGGTGGGAATGGGCGCGAAGTTCGAGACCGGCAGGTTGACCAGTTCGCGGAAGAAGCCCGGGTGATGCGGGGTCGAGAGGAAGCGGATGTTGGCGCACACGTTGTGGTGGCCGCCCAGGCAGAACTCGCAGTGGTAGCAGTAGAGCGCCGGTTCGAGCGCGCCGCGGTCGCCCGCAGCGAACCCGGTAACGCCAGCGCCGGTCTTGACGATGACGCCCGCAGGTTCGTGCCCGAGCACCATGGGATAAGCGTTGAGCATGCCGCCGACTTGGCCCTCGGTGTAGGCATGGAGGTCGGAACCGCAAACGCCGACGGATTCGACGCGACACTGCACTTCGCCCGGTCCGGGATCCTGGATGGGCATCTCGGTGACGCGGAAGGTGAGAGGAGCGATGAGTTCGGCGGCGTGCATGGGAAAACGATAACAGAGATCAGAGATCAATGGAGGAGCATCAGGGCGAGGTGATTGACGGCGAAGGCGGCGCCGTAGGCGATGACAAGCATGTAGAGGAACTGGACGGCGGGCCACTTCCAACTGTTGGTTTCGCGCCTGACCACGGCGATGGTCGACGTGCACTGCATGGCGAAGGCGAAGAAGATCATGAGGGCGAGCGCGCCGCCGAGGGTCATGTCGTGGTGGAGGGCTGTCTGCAAGTTGAGGGCCTGGGTGCTGGGATCGGCGCCGTAGAGCGTGCCCATGGTGCTGACCATGACCTCGCGCGCCAGGACGCTGGAGAGCAGGCCGATGCCGATCTTCCAGTTGAAGCCAAGCGGAGCGATGGCGGGCTCAATGAAGTGGCCGAGGCGCCCGATGAGGCTTTCGGCAAGTTGCGGCGCGGCGAGCGAGCCGCTGGCCGTATGCAGGATGGGCAGGTGCGCGAGGACCCAGAGGGCGAGCGTGACGGCAACGATGATGGTGCCGGCGTTCTTCATGAAAATGCGCGCGCGATCGAGAAGACGCAGTGCGAGCGAGTAGAGTGTGGGCATGCGGTACTGCGGCAGCTCCAGGATGAAGGGCGTGTCGCTGGACTTGAGGATGGAGCTCTTGAGGAGGCGCGCGGTGGTGAAGGCGGCAACGAAGCCGGCGAGATAGAGGCCCAGCATGACGAGGGTTTGCAGGCCGAGAAATCCATGCAGGTAGTAGATGTTGGGAATGAAGGCGGCGATGAGCAGCAGGTAGACGGGCAGACGCGCCGAGCAGGTCATGAAGGGCGTGACAAGAATGGTGGCGAGGCGATCGCGCTTGTTTTCGATGGTGCGCGTGGCCATGATAGCGGGAACGGCGCATGCGTAGGCCGAGAGCAGCGGGATGAAGGCCTTGCCGTTGAGGCCGATGGTGCGCATGACGCGATCGGCGATGAGCGCGGCGCGGGCCAGGTAGCCGGTGTCTTCGAGGATGCCGATGAAGAGAAAGAGCAGGAGGATCTGGGGGAGAAAAACGAGAACGGAGCAGATGCCCTTCCACACGCCGTCGAGCAGGAGCGATTGCAACCAGCCCACGGGCAGCAGCGGGCGGACGAGGTCGGCAGCGCGAGCCAGAAGGTCGCCGAAGCCGTTGGAGAGCGGCTGGCCAACGGAGAAGACCACTTCAAAGACGCCGACCACAACAAGGAGAAAGAGCAGTGGACCCCAGATGCGATGCAGCAGAATATTGTCGATCTTGTGCGTGTTGGCAGCCGAGAGCGGGGCCTGGTAACCGGTGCGGCGACTGACCTGCGCGGCCCACTTGTGCGTGCTGGCCGCATTGCCGATGACGGGCAGCTCGACGCGATTGGCTTTGGCTTGGCCGTTCTGCTGATTGAGAAAGCGCGGGACGGCGTCAATTCCGGTGCCATTGACTGCACTGATCTGCGCCACCGGGGCATCGAGCTCGCGCGCGAGCTTGAGCACGTCGATGTGGCCGCCGCGCGACTCCATCAGGTCCGACATGTTGAGCAGCACCAGCGTGGGAAGGCCCACGGCAAGCACGGGCATGGCGAGCATCAGTTGGCGAGTGAGGTGCAGCGAATCGAGCACGAGAAGAACAGCGTCGGGCTTGGGCGTGCCGGGCATGCGGCCGCGCAACACGTCGACGGCGACGCGCGCGTCTTCAGAGTACGGAGTGAGCGAGTAGATGCCGGGCAGGTCGATGAGCGTGAGATCTTCGCGACCCACACCGGCCATCAGTCCCCTGCGCTGCTCGACGGTGACACCGGGGTAGTTGGCGACCTTTTGCCGCAGGCCGGTGAGCTTGTTGAAGAGCGTGGACTTGCCGGAGTTGGGAGGGCCGATGAGAACCACCGTTTTGAGGGCGCTCTCAGGCGAAGCAGCGGGCGGCTTGAAAACCGGCGTCTCACAGCAGGCGTTCATCGCGCAGCCTCAGCGAGTTCAGGCGCCTCTTCGGTGGGCGTTGCGGCGGTGGTTGCGCCCGTGCAGGGGCGCACGCGAATGGCAGCGGCGGTCTCGTGGCGCAGGGCGATTTCCATGCCGTCGACACAGTAAACAGTGGGGTCGCCGGCCGGGGCGCGGCGCAGGGCATGGACGCACGAGTCGGGCACAAGGCCCATATGCATCAGATGGTTCTGGACGGATTCAGGGAGATCGAGAGACACCAGGATCCCGCGTTCGCCCACGTTCAATTCGCTCAGCGCGCTCACCTGCCGGACTCCCACATGCCGCCGCTGGAAGGGCAGCAATTTGAAAATGCGACCAGAATGGTCGGATTTAAGTATACGGCGAACATGCCTTGGGCTGCAAACGTGGTTTTTGGGGATCGTCGCGTCGAGCAGTCCCATGAGTTGACCTCCTAGGAAGGGGATTGCCGACCGGGAATCCCCCAGCCCCTCCCTAGCCCCCTGGCGGACCCTCCGTTCACTTCATCGGAGCGATGATTTAGTTGTAACAGTGGGCATTTCTTTTGAAAGTGACTTAAATCACACGAAAAACAGGGGACTAGGGGTTACGCTCGCCGGTTTGCGGATCGTAAACTCCAGCAGCCAACTATAGAAGCGGAATGGTAAGTGTTGATTCAAAGGCCAGCATGTCAACGGGTTGGCGGCGGTCGTTGGAAAGCGCCATTCTTTAAATGCCAGCAAGCCACCAGCAACCTTCCCAGCCTTATTCAGCGCGCTATTTGTTCTGCTCCAGCCAGTGCAAGTACTCGGGCAGCGAGTGCAGTTCGTCTACGTGGTCGGGCGCGGAATTTCCCGCAAAGCCAATCACAGTAAGCCCGCCGGCGCTTACGCGGCTCAACATCTGCGTGCCCATGGGGCCAAAGCGCGCCACCGGATGCGGCGCGAGTTGCCATTCGCGCAGCAACCAGTCGGCGGTTTCCGTGGTACTGGCAAAAGTGCCGGGAAAAATCTCCGAATGGGTGATGATGAGCCGTTTCTTTCTGGCCAGGGCATCCCGGCCATAGCGAAGCCAACTTTGCAGGTTGCTCGCGTCGATGTCAGACTCGCCCGGCCCCGGAGTGCCGTTGGTGTAGCCGGTGTGCACGCCGTCGATGCAGAGGACGCGATCGACGCGGTCGTAGGACGCGGGATCGAGCAGGATCTGGCGGATGGCACCGCATCCGGCGCTCCAGCCGCCAAGCGCGATCTGGTTGAAGTGCATGTGGCTCGCCGATTCTGCCGCGGTAACCAGGGAAAGAAATCGCGTGGGATCCTTGAAGAGTTGGACGTAGGACCCGGAACCGGTGCCCGCTTGCACGGTTACAACGGCCATCTGATGTTGCCGGCTGGCGGCCAGTTCCGGCAGCCAGTCTCCGCCGTGGAAGAAGAAAAGCAGGGTGGCTGGCCGGTTGCGATGCAGCCCTTGCGGCACAAAAAGCGTCCCCAGCGGCAAGGGATAGCGATCGCCCGGCGGCGTTTCCTTGGTGAGGCGCGGATGGGTGCGCGTGTGCTCGACCATGGGCGAGGGATTTTGTGCTGCGGCCGATGGCGCCTGCGATGTTGGATTTTTTGCTGTTGCAGGAGCCTGTGCGAGCTGCGCCGGCGGCGCGAGTGCAAGCGCAAGACAGAGGCTCGAACAACTGACGACACGTGACAGGCTCCGCATACGGTTTGCGATCTCCGATTGGAAGGATAGAGGCCCTTGCGCGCGAGCCAGGGCGTCAGCCAGGAGCACGGCAAATTCATCTTACGGGATGCCGGACGCCTGGGTGTAGAATCCTCTGTTTGAATGCGGCAGCGCGAAAGGGGCCGGCCATGCAATATCGCAGGTTTGGAAAGCTGGATTGGAAGGGTTCGGCACTGGGCTTTGGCTGCATGCGGTTTCCGTGTGCCGATGGGAAGCGCGGCAGCGCGAACATCGATGAATCGGAAGCGATTCGTATGCTGCGGCGCGCTATCGACGAGGGCGTGAATTACGTCGACACTGCGTACCCGTATCACGATGGCAAGAGCGAACTCGTGGTGGGCAGGGCGCTCAAGGATGGGTATCGCGAAAGAGTCCGGCTGGCGACCAAGCTTCCCACCTGGCTGGTGCAGACGCCATCGGACTTCAACCGGTTCCTGGATGAGCAGCTCACAAGGCTCGAGACCGATCACATCGACTTCTACCTGATCCATTCGTTGAACAAGGCATGGTGGGCCAACATTGTTTTGAAAAACAACCTGCTCGGCGAAGCGGAGCGGGCTTTGGCCGATGGGCGCATCCGGCATCTGGGCTTTTCGTTCCACGACAACTACGAGTGTTTCGAAGAGATCGTGAACGGGAGCGACCTCTGGACCTTCTGCCAGATCCAGTACAACTACATGGATACCGAGAACCAGGCAGGCACGCGCGGGCTCAGACTGGCCGCGGAAAAGGGGCTGGCGGTGGTGGTGATGGAACCGCTGATGGGCGGGCGGCTGGCCGATCCGCCGCCGGCGATTCGCGAAACCATGGCTGGCGATCCGGCGCGACGGAGCCCGGCGCAGCTGGCATTTGAGTGGGTGTGGGATCAGCCGGAAGTCTCGGTGGTGCTGAGCGGCATGAGCACGATGGACCAGGTTGCGGAGAACCTGCGCTTTGCCGATGCTGCGTGTGCGGGCAAGCTCGGCCCGGCGGACCAGGAGCTGATTGCGCGGGTGCGAGAACAATACAAAGCACGGGTCACGATTCCGTGCACGCAATGCGGCTACTGCATGCCGTGCCCCAACGGCGTGAACATCCCGGTCAACTTCGATTTCTTCAACTACGCCCATACCTACGACGACCTGGGCGCGGCACAGTTCCGCTACAAGTTTGTGCTCAAGGAAGAGCAGCGCGCAGGCGCATGTATCGACTGCGACACGTGCGAGGAATTGTGCCCGCAACACATCCCGATCTCGGATTGGATGCCGAAGGTGGAGGCCTTGCTAGGCGGATAGCGCGCCGGCGGGTCAGTGCGTTTGCGAGTCAGCCGGGGAGGGGCGAAGGGAACTTCCTATTTGCCGGCGAACGGGGGAAAGCGATTCGCGCGCAAGACAGGCCCATTATGATGTACGCATGCCTCCGGCTGCGTGTTCGTTATAAGAACCCCGACAAAGTAATAATGGTGGTCTCGTGAAGACACTCAAAGTTTGTTCTGTTCTCGCGGCAATTGTGTATTTGACTGTCCTGGCAGTCTTCTTTTTCGACCAGCGGAATCTGCTGTATTACCCGATCCACACTTACACTCCACTCGCCGAGGCGCAAGCCAACCGCGCCTTCGAGGAGATTTCTACGAGGACGGAAGACGGGGTCAATCTGAAGGCATGGTACGCCCCCGCGGCCGGCAAGCCATGCACCGTCGTCTTCTTCCATGGGAACGCGGACAGTTTGCGTACTGCCGCGCAGGTTGCCGATCCGTATATCAATGCTGGTTATGGATTCCTGCTTGCCGAGTATCGCGGATACAGCGGACTGCCGGGTACTCCGACAGAAACGGGCCTTTACAACGACGCACGCGCCGATCTGCGCGACCTGATGGCGCGCGGCGTTCAAGAGAAACGCGTCATTTTATTCGGGCACTCCCTGGGAACCGGGGTAGCAGTGCAGATGGCAACCGAATTCCATGCTGGTGGAGTGATGTTGCTGGCGCCGTTCCTGTCGATTCTAAAGGCCGCGCAGACTCACTATCCGCTTTTGCCGGCAGCCTTGCTGACACGGGACCGATTCGACAGCGAAAAGAAAATTCGATCCGTTCACGTACCGCTTCTCATTGTGAATGGTGCGCGGGACGACATCATTCCGCCATCGCAAGGACTCGAACTCTATTCGCTGGCCAATGAGCCCAAGGAGTTCCATTCACTCCCGGATCGCGGGCACAACGATGCGTTCGATGATTTCACCCCGTTGAGCCTGGATTGGCTTGGGCGAGTTTGCCAGTAGAGGCAGCGAGTCATCAAGCCGGCAAGTCAGCGCCTGCCGAAGCTGTGAGAAAAATCTCCATTTACCGGGGCGAGGCGTGCTAATCTGGCCGCGTGCCAGCGGCTTCCCAAGCGGAAAGGACGAGGACTCTCCGTCACCCGGGAGTGGTGCGCGCGACGCATTGGCTCACCTTCATCGCTTTCGTGGCGCTCGTGGTGACGGGCGGCGAGATCGTGATTTCGCATCCGCGCTTCTACTGGGGTGAGGTGGGAAACGTCAACACCAAGCCGCTGTTCGTGATCCCTATTCCATCGAGCCGCGATACGGTGCCCACGGGCTACAGCTATGTGATGCCCGACCAGAACGGCTGGAGCCGGTATCTGCATTTCGAAGCCGCGTGGGTTGCGGTGCTTGCCGGCCTGGTGTACGGCATCTACGGGCTGTGGAGCGGGCATTTCAGAAAAGATCTGATTCCCGCACGGCGCGACTGGACTTGGAGGGCCTATCGCGACCGCATCGCGAAGTATCTGCGCCGCGCGCCGCCCGATCCAGCGGAAGAGCGCTCGTATAACGTGCTGCAACGGACGGCCTACGTGGCGGTGATCTTCGTATTGTTTCCGCTGATGGTCTGGACCGGCCTGGCCATGTCGCCGTCGTTCACTGCCGCGTTTCCGGCGACGGCGGAGTTGCTGGGCGGACGCCAGTCGGCGCGCACCATTCACTTCTTCGTCACAGGGTTGCTGCTGCTTTTCCTGTTTGTGCATGTGGCGATGGTGGCGCTGTCGGGATTCAGAAAGCGCATGCGGGCCATGATCACGGGATACCAGCGCGATTCCGAGAGTTCATCGCAAGGTTAGGCTGAGGAGATCAAGAAACATCCCTCAGGGGCTAAAGCCCCAATATCTGCGCGGCTTTTGCGGCACGGCTGAAGCCGTGCCCTGTTACAAAGCAAGTGCCCGGCAGGACAAAGCCGGTGCAGCCTGGATTCGGCGGTTAGTGATTAGCCAGATTCAGAGGAGGTCCAATGAATCCGATCACACGACGCAGACTCATTCGCGGCAGCGTTGCCGCTGTTGCTGGTGTCGCAGGATTGGCAGCGGCCGATCGTCTGGCGAAGCGCTACGGGTTGATTCCGCCCGACGGCAGTGGAATCTACGGCCCCGGCGAAACACTGACTTACGCATGCCAGCGGCTACTGACCACGCGCACGCCAGCGCGCGAGTTCTCGCGCAGCATGATCTCGAAGAATCCTTTTGCGAATGCGGTTGCGCCGCCCAACGACGCATTCAAGCGGCTACAGGCGGGCGGGTTCAAAGATTGGCGGCTGGTGGTCGATGGAACCGTGGCGCATCCCATGTCGTTTTCGCTCGCCGATCTGAAAAGTCTCGGGCTGCACAGCCAAATCACCGAAGTTGCCTGCGAGGAGGGGTGGTCGTACATCGCGGAGTGGATCGGGACGCCGCTCGCCGGCGTGCTGCGCGAGGCGGGAGTGCTGCCGCAGACGCGTTATATTGTGTACACCTCGATCGAGGAAGGCGCGTGGGCGAGCATCGACATGCAGGATGCGGGGGATCCGCACACGCTGCTGACGATGGGCATGAATGACGGAGATCTGCCAGTGGGCTTTGGCGGACCGCTGCGCCTGCGCCTGCCAAGGCAGCTCGGCTACAAGAGCCTGAAGTACATCAACCACATCACGGCCACCGACAACATCAAGAAATTCGGCAAAGGCACGGGTGGCGTCGATCCCGAATATGGCTACTCGTGGTACGCGGGCATCTGAAAAACAGGTACCCAGGGACCGAGGGAGCAGAGAAGCACGTCAACGGATCGACGGGTCAGAAAGTCAGCGATTAGTGCATGAGAGCGCCGATGTGGGAGCCGATGTAGTAGGGCCACAAGATGATGGCCAGAACGCCTCTCCAGAAACTCAAGTGCAGATAGCCAATGGTGAAGAGCCACGCGCCGCACCAGGCCATTCCTACGAAGCTGTGCTGCTGGATTTGAATCTTCTGCGGGTGCTTTGTGCAGTCGTCGGTTGCCAAGATGTCCTCCGTCAGTGCGTGCTCCGCGACGGGGGTGGAGCAGATGGCTCCTTCGCCGTGGCGGAGGCGGTGGGGTGATGGCCTCGCGGGGAACTAGAAACATGGTACGACAGAGAAGCAGGGAATTGCGGGTAGAGAATAGGAGAGCCGGTAGCCTGTAGCTGAATTCCTTCTTGGACAAGCTCAAACTGGCGCACATTCACGGCCCAATTGTGATACACCTTTCTCAAGGAAAAACTCTCATGGAAAGCAAGGTGCAATCACCCGCGCTCGTCGTGCTCGTCATCAGGATTGCTTTTATCGTATCTGGGTTTCTGTACTTCTATGTGGCAATGAAGTTCGTAAGTCAAGCGCAGCAACCCGTGACAAGCACGTTCCAGTTGGCGATCGCAATTGTGGCTTTCACATGCGTCATTCTCGGCTTTAGCGCGCGAAGGTTGTTTGCCCGGCCTGCGGAGAGTCCGGCCGAAAAGGCGCCGACATCAATTCAGCTCAAGCGATGGATGACGACAAGTGTAATCAGTCTTGCGTTCTTTGAGGCATGCATCTTATTTGGATTTGTCCTGCATGTTCTCGGCGCGCCCCTGTGGCGAGTTGAGCTCCTGTTCGGGGCCGGAATCGCTTCGATGCTGATTTGGAGCCCAGGAACGCCACCAGATGCAGCACCGGGGAACCTCTCGAAAGACTGAGACCTGTCCCGCAGGTTGGGGCCATTGGCTGCCGTTTTGGGACGCTGGGGTCCACACGCCCTATCCCACCCACACAGCGTTGCACCCTGTGAACATCGTTTCATAGCGTGGGACTCTTCGCCTTCCTTGTGCCTCCCATCACTGCGGCTATCTGCCTGAATGCAGAGACTCAACGTAGCGGCCGGACCAGACCAGGATTGGCCAGGAGCCGTATTGTGGAGTGAAGCGAATGACTGAACCAAAGACTGTGATTCCCACCGTGATTTTGGACGGGAACGAGGCCGCGGCGTCCGTGGCCTATCGACTCTCCGAAGTCGTGGCCATCTACCCCATCACCCCCTCGTCGCCTATGGCCGAGTGGGCCGATCAATGGCTCTCGGAGGGGAAGAAAAACATCTGGGGTGCCTTGCCTATTGTGGAAGAGATGCAGAGTGAGGGCGGCGCGGCGGGCGCGCTGCACGGCGCGTTGCAGGCCGGGGCCTTCGCCACCACGTTTACAGCCTCGCAGGGCCTGCTGTTGATGATCCCTAACATGTTCAAGATTGCCGGTGAGCTGACCCCGGCCACGATGCACGTCTCGGCCCGCACCCTGGCCACCCACGCGCTCTCGATCTTCGGCGACCACAGTGACGTGATGGCCTGCCGCGCGACGGGTTGGGCGATGTTGGCCTCGAATTCCGTGCAGGAAGTTGCGGATCTCGCGACCGTGGCGCAGATCGCCACTCTCGAATCGCGCATTCCTTTCATCCATTTCTTCGATGGTTTCCGCACCTCGCACGAAGTGGGCAAGATTGAGCCCATCAGCGACGAAACCATCCGCTCCCTGGTGGACGACAAGTACCTCATCGCCTTCCGCAAGAACGCGCTCTCGCCCGATCGCCCGTTTATCCGCGGCACGGCGCAAAATCCCGATGTGTTCTTCCAGGCGCGTGAGGCGTGCACACCGTTCCATGCAGCCGTTCCCGGCATTGTACAGTCGGTGATGGATCGCTTTGCGGTTCTGACGGGCCGCAGCTATCACCTGTTCGATTACTACGGCGCGAAGGACGCGGAGCGCGTCATCGTGCTGATGGGTTCGGGTGCCGAGGCGGCTGAAGAAGCCGTGGATGCTCTTGTGCGCCAGGGCGAAAAGGTGGGCATGGTGAAGGTGCGCCTCTACCGGCCCTTCGACAGCAGGGCATTCCTGGCCGCACTGCCCGCAACCATGAAGTCGATCGCGGTTCTGGACCGCTGCAAGGAGCCCGGCGGCGCCGGTGAGCCGCTCTATCAGGACATCATGACGGTGCTGGCCGAGCATGCCGGAAAACTGCCGTTCGCCGCGACGCCGGCCGTCATCGGCGGCCGCTACGGCCTCTCGTCGAAGGAGTTCACGCCGGCCATGGTCAAGGGCGTCTTCGACGAACTGAAAAAGCCCTCCCGCAAAAATCACTTCACTATCGGCATCAACGACGATGTGAGCCACACGAGCCTGGACTACGATCCGGAGTTCTCCACCGAGGATCCGAAGACCGTGCGTGCCTTGTTCTACGGGCTTGGTTCCGACGGCACCGTGGGCGCCAACAAGAATTCCATCAAGATCATCGGCAGCGAAACGCCCAACTACGCACAGGGCTACTTCGTCTACGACTCGAAGAAGTCGGGCTCGATGACCACCTCGCACCTGAGGTTCGGGCCCAACCCGATCCGGTCGACCTATCTGATCACGAAGGCCAGCTTTGTGGCCTGCCACAATTTCAGCTTCCTCGAGAAGATGAATGTGCTGGAGGCGGCCGTGCCCGGCGCGGTTTTCCTGCTCAACTCACCGTACTCTGCGGCCGAGGTGTGGGACAAACTGCCGCTCACCATGCAGCAGGAGATGCTGCGCAAGAAGATCGAGTTCTACGTGATCGATGGCTACAAGGTGGCGCGCGAAGCCGGCATGGGTTCGCGCATCAACACCATCATGCAAACCTGCTTCTTCGCCATCAGCGGCGTGCTGCCCAAGGATGAGGCGATCGAACAGATCAAGAAGTCCATCAAGAAAACCTATGGCAAGCGTGGCGAAGCGGTGGTGCAAAAGAACTTTGCCGCCGTGGATCATGCGCTGTCGCATCTGGAAAAAGTGGAGTTGCCGTCCGCGGCGTCCTCCAGCTTCGACCTGGCCGGGGCGTTTTCGTCGCAGGCGCCGAAATTCGTACACGACGTACTGGGCAAGATCGCCGAGGGCAAGGGCGACCTGATCCCCGTCAGCGCGATTCCCGCCGGCGGCGCATTTCCTTCCGGGACAGCGCAGTGGGAGAAGCGCAATATTGCGCAGTTCATTCCGGTGTGGGACAAGGCTCTGTGCATCCAGTGCGGAAAATGCGTGATGGTGTGCCCGCATGCGGTGATCCGCGCGAAGATTTACAGCCCCGAACTCGGCGAAAAGGCGCCGGCAACGTTCAAGTGGGCCAAACCCAAGTGGCGTGGCATGGAAGAGCAACGCTACACGCTGCAGGTAGCGCCCGAGGATTGCACCGGCTGCACGGTGTGCGTGGAAGTTTGCCCGGTGAAGAACAAGAGCGACGCCAGCAAAAAAGCCATCAACATGGCGCCGCAAGCGCCGCTGCGCGAGCCGGAGCGCGAGAACTGGGATTTCTTCCTCTCGCTGCCCGAAGTGGACCGCTCGAAGCTCTCGCACACACAGGTGAAGGATCTCCAACTGCTGGAGCCGCTCTTTGAATTCTCCGGCGCATGCTCTGGCTGCGGCGAGACGCCGTATATCAAGCTGCTCACACAATTGTTTGGCGACCGGCTCTACATCGCCAATGCTACAGGCTGCTCGTCGATCTACGGTGGTAACCTGCCGACCACGCCGTACACCGCGAATGCGCAGGGCCGCGGGCCTACGTGGTCGAACTCGCTCTTTGAGGACAACGCTGAGTTCGGTTTCGGAATGAGGGTGGCTCTGGATCAGCAAAAGGCCTTCGCGGAAAATCTCGTCACACGGCTTGCGCCGGCCATCGGCGCGGAGCTTGCCGCCGGTCTGATCGGCGCTTCGCAGAAAACCGAGGCCGAAATCGACAAACAACGGGAGCGCGTGAAGGCGTTGCGCGAGAAGCTGGCCGGGAACGAGTCGTCAGACGCCAGGAATCTGCTGGCGATTGCCGACACTCTGGTGCGCAAGAGCGTGTGGATCCTGGGCGGCGACGGCTGGGCCTTCGACATCGGTTTCGGCGGGCTCGATCACGTGCTCGGTTCGGGCAAAAACGTGAACGTGCTGGTTCTCGACACCGGCGTCTACTCGAATACCGGCGGGCAAGCCTCCAAGTCCACTCCGCGCGGCGCCGTGGCGAAGTTTGCCGCAAGCGGCAAGCCGAATAGCCGCAAGGACCTAGCCATGGAGGCGGTTAGCTACGGCTATGTCTACGTGGCGCAGGTGGCGCTGGGCGGCAATGACATGCACGTCGTGAAGGCCTTTCAGGAGGCCGAGGCGCACGATGGTCCGTCGATCATCATCGCGTATTCGAGCTGCATCGCCCACGGCTATGACCTGGTGCACGGACTGGAGCAACAGAAACTGGCCGTGCAGTCGGGCTACTGGCCGCTGATGCGCTACAATCCTGTGCTGCGCGAGGAGGGCAAGAATCCATTTCAGCTCGATTCCAAGGCGCCGTCGATCCGGCTCAAGGACTATGCTTATCGCGAAGCCCGCTACACCATGCTGGCGCGCAGCAATCCCGAGTTGGCCGCGAAGCTGCTGGCCGAAGCGCAAGACGATGTGGAGCGGGAGTGGCGCGTCTACTCCGCTCGCGCCACCATGCCGGGCCGCGGAGAGACGCCGCACATTGCGCCGCCGGAGAAACCGGAACCCAAGCCTGAAGAGAAGCTGGCGGCTACGGCTGCCGGAGGTGAAGAATGACCGATATTTCCATGCAATATCTCGGCATGAAACTCAGCGGCCCCATTGTGGTCGCAAGCACGCCGCTGTCAGAGTCGGTTGATAATATCCGCCACATGGAGGATGCGGGCGCGTCGGCCATCGTGCTCACCTCGCTGTTCGAGGAGCAGTTGGCGCTGGAGTCGCACACGCTCGACGATGACTTGTCGCGCGGTACAAATTCGTTTGCCGAGTCGCTCGATTACCTGCCGGAACTGGACGACTACCGCATGACGCACGAGGGATACCTCGAGCACGTGCGGCGCGCGCGGGAGGCGGTCGGGATTCCCATCATCGCCAGCCTGAACGGAGCCACCACCGGAGGCTGGGTGCGGTTTGCCAAGGAGATGGAGCAGGCCGGGGCGCACGCCATCGAGCTGAACACCTTTGCGCTGGCCACCGACAGCAGCCAGACCTCGGCGGAACTCGAGCTGCAACTGCTTGCACTCGTGGACAGTGTGTGCAAGGCGGTCAAGGTTCCCGTGGCGGTCAAGCTCTCGCAGTCGTTCACCAGCCTGCCGAACCTGTGCGCGCGGCTTGAAGACGCCGGCGCGCGGGCCGTGGTGCTCTTCAATCGCTTCTATCAGCCGGACTTCGACATCGAGACGCTGGAGGTGCGGCCCTCGCTGCACTTCTCCACGCCGTCGGAGCTGTTGCCGCGGCTGCACTGGGCGGCGATCCTCTTCGGGCACCTGAAGGGCGACATCGCCATCACCGGCGGTGTGCACTCGGCCGAAGATGTGCTGAAGGCGATCATGGCCGGCGGAAGTGTCGCCATGATGGTCTCGGCGCTGCATATTCACGGCATCGATCACATCAGCCGCGTGCTGGCCGACCTTCGTTACTGGCTGGAGAAGCGCGAGTATGCCTCGCTTGCCGAAACGCGCGGCTGTCTCAGCCGCCGTTCGGTGCCCGACACCTCGCCCTACGACCGCGGCAATTACATCAAGACGCTCAGCTCCTACAGCCTGCGCCAGACGGTGGCAGCGTTCTAAGCTTGTCTATTCTTTCTTTGTAATCGGCGGCTGCGGCAAAATGCAGCCGCCATTCTTTTGCTCCCGCGCAGAGCCATGCGGAGGATTCAACGGCCGAGAAAGCGTAGCACGGCCTTTTCCAGAATGCCTCGCGCGCGGGGAAGAGCGGCTTCGACCGGCGCGCTGAAGGTTTCGCCTAGTTCGGTAGAGACCACCCCGACGGTCAACAGCATCGCGTGGGACTTGATGGAGCCGTAGAGTGTGCGCGTCAAGCCCAGGAGCTGGTTCGGGGTCAGGTGATGCGAGGCAGGCACGGAAACATCGACGCGCGATGAAACGGGGATGAGGTGCACGCGTCCCGGCAGGGACTTGGCCGACGCATCGACAAACAGAACTGAGTCGGCGGCCGCTAGGTCCGCGGCCAAGTCGGGGGTCCACTGCTGGCGCGAAATAACGCGCACATCGGGCTCCTGGCGGAATCGCTCTTCAGCCCATGCAGCAAGCTTCGAGCCTACGCCATCATCGCTGCGCAAGGTGTTGCCGCAGGCAAGTACGAGGCACCGTGCAGTGATCGCCATGTTTTCTGTTCTCCGAATCGAATCCGCTCTCAGGTCTCTTGGAAGTCGTTCTGAGTCAATCTGTGGGTAGCGCCGGTCTCCAGACCGGCACATGATACTGGATGTGACTAGACATCTTCTGGCGGCGTGGACCCTTCGGCTTCGCTCAGGGCAGGCTGCGCCAATACAGCCGGTCTGGAGACCGGCGCTACGTTTCTAGTCCCGTGCGACTCGATCGATGACTTCGCCGTCAACCGACAGGAGCGAAATCTCCAGCGGCATCTGCCCTGCGGCGTGGGTGGAGCAGCTCAGGCACGGATCGAAGGTGCGCACCACCGCTTCAACGCGGTTCAGAATGCCTTCGGTGAACTTGCCGTCCTTGATATAACTCCGTGCGGCCTGCAGCACGCCGCGGTTCATGGCGTTGTTATTCTGACCGGTGGCAATCACCAGATTTGCCCAGGTGATCTTGCCATTTTCGTCGACTTTGTAGTGGTGGTGGAGCACGCCGCGCGGCGCTTCAGCCTGGCCCGCGCCCTCGAGGCGATTCACGCCGGCCGTGGCGCGTACGTGCTTGTCAAGAATGCGCGAGTCGGCAAGGATCTCTTCGATCTTTTCAATGCCGTAGAGCATCTCGACCAGCCGCGCGTGGTGATAGTGGAACGAACTGGAGACCGGTCCGGCGGCCAACTGCTTGAATTCGGCGAGCTCTTTTTCTGCCTTTGGTGTGCCCATTCGCTTGACAATGTTAAGCCGCGCCAGCGGACCGACGCGGTAGCTTCCGTCGGGGTATCCGAGGGGCTTGTAGTAGGCGAATTTGGTGTAGCTGTAGGGTTCCACGGCCTCGCCGATCACTTCGGTGTAGCGGGTCGCCGTCATGCCATCTTCGATGATGTTGCCGGTGGCATCGATCAGCCGCAGCGCGCCGTCGGTGAAGTCGATGGCTTCTTCTTCGCTGATCAGGCTCATGTAATTCGACGGGAAGTTGGCAAAGACCTCGATCTCCGGCTTGAATGCGCCCGCGATCTGCTTATATGCGCCCAGAGCTAGGCCGACGCTGGCGTAGGCCTCGGGAAGCATGGCCAGAATCTTGTCGCGTTTCTCGGCAGAAAGCGGCTCGGTGACGCCCCCGGGTACCACCCAGCCGGTATGAATGCGCTTGCCACCGAGCAATTCGATGATGCTTTGCCCAAAGCGGCGCAGAGCGATGCCGGCGCGGCCGAGCTCCGGCTTGGCCGCCGCCACGCCGAGAATATTGCGCACCTTGGGATCGGCCTCCATGCCCAGCAGCAGGTCAGGCGAGGCGAGATAGAAGAAGCTGAGCGCGTGCGATTGCACCATCTGCGCCAGATTCAACATGCGCCGCAACTGCGCCGCGGTGTGCGGAATGCGCACCGACATGATGGCCTCACAGGCCTTGGCCGATGCGATGAGATGCGCGACCGGGCAAATGCCGCAGATGCGCGCCATCAGGCTGGGCATCTCGTAGAACGGACGGCCTTCGCTGAAGCGCTCGAAGCCGCGCACCTGCGTAACGTGGAAGCGCGCGTTCTCAACTTCGCCTTGGCCGTTGAGCTGGATGGTGATTTTGCCGTGGCCTTCAAGGCGCGTTACCGGATCGATGGTGATGGTCTGGCTCATAAAACTCGCTCCAACCTTTGCTGCAGGGGCTAAAGCCCCGAGTTTCTTCTTCTCGATCTTTCGGCACGACTAAAGTCGTGCCCTGACACTTCGTGCTCGTCCAGAAGCAGCGGGACGGCGCTACTTTATGCTCCAAAGCGGGTGAGCGCCGGAATGTCCAGCGGGCCGCCGTTGACCAGTGCGGTGAGCGCGGTGTGAAATGTGTCAGCCGAGGGCGGGCAGCCGGGCAGGAAGACGTCCACCTTCACAAACTCGTGGATGGGTCGCACCACCTTCAGCAGTTTCGGCACAACGACGCAGGGAATCTGCGCCTGCGCGCTCGCATTCTGGATGTAAGCGCGTTCGAGAATCGCCTCCGGCCCAATGGGATTGCGCATCGACGGCACATTGCCGGTAATCGCGCAGTCGCCCATTGCAACCAGCATTTTGGAGTGGTCGCGAATCTTCTTGATCTTCTTCTCGTCGTCAACTGAGGCGACGGCGCCCTCGACCAGCGCGATATCGACCTCGTCAGGAAACTCCTTGGTGTCGACAATGGGGCTGTAAACCACATCAACAATTTCCGCCAGTTCGAGCAGCCGCTCGTCCATGTCGAGAAACGACATGTGGCAGCCGGAACATCCGTCAAGCCAGACGGTCGCAAGCTTCAGTTTGCTCATTGCGCCTCCCGCATCAGGTTCAGATAAGGCAGAAAATCCGGATACTTGGGGTGATCGGAGCCGATCTTGCTCTTGTCGAAGAGGGCTCCGGTGGGACAGACCTGCACGCATTTGCCGCAGCGGGTGCAGGTGGATTTGCCCCACTCTTCGTGCAGGTCGGTGATGACGATGGAGTTGATGCCGCGGCCCATGACATCCCACACGTGCGCGCCTTCAATCTCAGTGCAGACGCGCACGCAACGCGTGCACAGGATGCAGCGGTTGTGATCGACGATGAAGCGCTCGTGCGAGGCATCCACAAAGAGATCGGGATTGCGATAGGGCAGGCGGACGTGCGTCAGTCCTTGCTCCTGGCCGAGGGTCTGCAACTCGCAGTGGCCGTTGGAGACGCACACCGAGCAGATGTGATTGCGCTCGGCGAAGAGCAGCTCGAGGATGGTGCGGCGGTGCTGCTGCAGCCGCTCAGTGTTGGTGCTGACCTCCATGCCTTCCTGTACGGTAGCCACGCATGCCGGCAGCAGCTTGTTCGAGCCCTTAATCTCCACCAGGCAGAGCCGGCACGCGCCCACGTCGCTCAGGCCCTCGATATGGCAGAGCGTGGGAATGTTGATATCGTTCTCGCGCGCCACTTCCAAAATCGTCTGGCCGGAGCGTGCGCTCACTTCCTGCTCGTCGATGACAAGAGTTTTGACGTCTGTTTCCACCACGCTCATGCCACCACCTCCACGGCCGCTTCCATGTTACAGACGCCGGCCGGACAGCGCTTGTGCAGAATGTGTTCGATGTACTCGTTGCGGAAGTATTTGAGTGTGCTCAGCACGGGATTGGGGGCGGTCTGCCCCAGCCCGCACAGGCTCGTCTCCTTCACCGTGGTGCAGAGTCCTTCAAGCAGCGCCAGGTCGTCCATGGTTCCGGCACCGGTGCAGATACGCGTGAGCAGCGTATACATCTGCGCCGTGCCCGCGCGGCAGGGAATGCACTTGCCGCACGACTCGGTCATGCAGAACTCGATGAAGAACCGCGCCACGTTGACCATGCACGAGGTGTCGTCCATCACGATCATGCCGCCGGAGCCCATGATGGAGCCCATCTTCACCAGCGCGTCGTAACTCACGCCCACATCGAGCATCTCTTCGGGAATGCATCCGCCCGAGGGCCCGCCTGTCTGCACGGCCTTGAATTTGTGGCCGCCCGGCACACCGCCGCCGATGACCTCGATGATCTCGCGCAGCTTGATGCCCATGGGCACTTCCACCAGGCCGGTGTTGGCGATTTTGCCGGTGAGCGCGAAGACCTTGGTTCCCTTGCTGCGCTCCGAGCCCATGTCATGAAACCACTTGCCGCCGTTGCGCACGATGGGCGCGATGTTGGCGTAGGTCTCCACGTTGTTGATGAGCGTCGGCTTGCCCCACAGTCCGCTCGACGCCGGATAGGGCGGCCGCGGCTTGGGAGTGCCGCGTTTGCCTTCAATCGAGGCGATCAGCGCCGTCTCCTCGCCGCAGACGAACGCGCCGGCGCCGAGGCGAATCTCCACATCGAAGTTGAAGGGCGTATTGCAGATGTTGTTGCCCAGCAGCCCATGGCGCCGCGCCTCGCGCAGCGCGGTCGTCAGCCGCGAGACAGCTACCGGATATTCGGCGCGGACGTAAATGAAGCCTTTGCTCGCGCCCACTGCGTAGGCGGCAATCGCCATGCCTTCGATGACGCGATGCGGATCGCCTTCCATCACACTGCGATCCATGAACGCGCCGGGGTCGCCTTCGTCACCGTTGCAAACCACGTATTTCACGTCGCCTTTGGCCTTGGCCACGGTGCCCCATTTCAGCCCGGTAGGATAGCCGCCGCCGCCACGCCCGCGCAGTCCGCTTTCCGTGATGCGATGAACCACGCCGTTGGGCGTCATTTCGGTGAGCACCGTCAGCAGCGCCTTGTAGCCGTCGTGCGCAATGTAGTCGTCGATCCTTTCCGGATCGATGTAACCGGCATTCTCGAGCACCACGCGTACTTGCTTGTCGAAGTGCTCATTCAGGTCGCACTGCAGCTCCGGCACCGGTGAGCCGCCCAGGCAATCGACAATTGCCTCGGCCTTTTCCGCCTTTACGTGGTGGTAGAGCGTCTCTTCGGGATCTACGCGCACCAGCGGCCCATTGGAGCACGGCCCCATGCAGCCGGTGCGGCGCACCAGCACCTTCTTGCCCGAGGCTTCCGCCGCCTTCACCAGTGCATCCTTCAGCGCACCAGCGCCCTGGCTCGCGCACGCAAGGTCCATGCAGACGTTCACTTCGAAGTCGTACTTGGCGTTCTCCTGCTGGACGCTTTTTGCTATCTGTTCGAGCTCCTCGATTGTCATTCCACGGCCCACCTTTCCAGCTGCTCGAGCATCTGTTCACGTGTGATCTCACCTACGACTTCGCCGTCGCACAGTACGACCGGCGCGCGGCTGCACGCACCTACGCAGCGCGCCGTCATCAGGCTGATCTGCCCATCCGGCGTGGTCTGGCCCTGCGCGACGCCCAGCCGCTTTTCGGCCGTGGCAATCAGCTTGTCCGCGCCCTTGATATAGCAGGCAGTGCCGGCGCAGACCGTCACGGTGTGCTTGCCCGGAGGTTTGAGCGTGAAGTAGTGATAAAACGTCGCCACGCCATACGCCTGGCTCAGCGGCACGCGCAGCGAAAGCGCGACAAAGCGAATGGCATCGTCGTCGAGGAAACCGAACGACGACTGCACAGTGTGCAGCGTCTCGATGAGCGCATGACGGGCAAAGCCGTTCTTGCGCATGGTGCCGTTCACGATCTTCCATCGTTTGTCTTCGCTCGGTAGAGGTGGGGGCGTGATGACTGGCACAATTCCTCCCTGGCCGGTGCGGCCGAACGGCTGCGTTCTGCGTGAGGCGGTGGTTTGCGCGCTCCGTAGAACGCCTACTATAGTTCTACGAGCCGGGGGGATACACAATCCGTGACAGCAATCACCGTATGCTGTGTGGCTATCCCGTTTGTTGCCTTGGATTTCGGCTGTTCCCGGACGCGGCGGTCCAAGTCGAGCCCTTATCCACAAAAAACCGTGTTGCGGCGCACAAAGTCCATACGAAGCACCGTAAAGTGCTTGCGCGAGATCACTTAGAGCGGCTGCGGTGCGCCAGAAAGGCCGCGCGTTCCTTTGCAGGTAGAATGGGATGGACGCTTCGGACGGCCAAACGTCCCTTATTTGCTGTCTCGAAGTTGGAGGTGATAGTCGCTGTAGTCGATGGTGACCACGGTGCGGCCAAAGAGTATGCTGGTCGACTGGGCGCGGGCGTGCATGGCCATGGCGAAGCCACTGATGTTGGTGTACTGGCGCATCATGTGCGTTGTGCCCGCAAAGGCAGAGGGGCTCTTCGACGCGACGCCTTCAATCTGAACGAGGGAACCATCCTTGGCGTCTGCCCACAGGGTTCCGATAATCAGGTTGGGAGCCGCGCCCTTGGGCGTAACAGCAAGAACGTAGCAGTCACGGCCGTTGAGCCGCTGCACGCCGCCGGGCTTCAACTTCATGTCGTAATTCGCCGAGGTGAACCAGGATTTTTCGACGTTGCCGGGCAGGTTGATGGTCTTTTCGTTGTCGATGAGCGGCTTCAACCCGAAGTGCAGAATAATGCCCGACCCGCTCTGGGAAAGCACCGTGTATTCCTTGCCGACGCCCTTTTTGTAGGTGTCGCGCACGGTCATCTCCGCTACGGGATGAGTTTCGTCGCCGCCCCGATAAACGGTATAGTGTTCGACGTCGGTGAATCCCAGAACATTGTCTACGCGCGCCGCAATGGCGGCATCGATGCTGCGAATTACATCAGTCTGATCCGGCGACTGAGCTCTCGCCGCGGCAACTCCCGGCGCGAGCAGGAGCAAGACAGCAACTACCGTATTGGAATTTTCAAGCCGCCTGCAATCCATGGTCTCGCTCATGCTCTCCTTCAGATTATGCTTTTTTAGCCCAGCTTCGCGCTGCTCTGCAGACGTGCGTGGCTGAACTCGCCCAAAGACGGGAATGTGCAGGTTCTCATGCGCTATGCTGGGTTTCTGGGCGGGGCGAAGGCTTGACGCACGAATCAACTCCAAAACGAGAACGGTACGAAGTACGCGGGGTGGTGCAGGGCGTCGGCTTCCGGCCCTTTGTCTACCGGCTCGCGCTGGAGGAGAGCCTGGGGGGCTTCATCGGCAACGATACCGGCGGGGTGACGATCGAGATTGAGGGACCGGCTGAGCGGCTGGAGGCGTTTCGGCGCCGGCTCGAAGCCGAGGCTCCGCCGCTCTCGCGCATCGACTCGGTTGCGGTGCACGAGACGCTGGCTACGGGCGAAACCGGTTTCCACATTATTGCCAGCGAGGCGAGCGGCCAGGTGAGCACCGGGATTCCCGCCGACGCGGCTACCTGCGCGGACTGCCTGCGCGAGCTGCTCGACCCCAATGACCGGCGCTATCGCTATCCTTTCTTGAATTGCACCAACTGCGGCCCGCGCTATACCATCACGCGCCGAATTCCCTACGACCGCCCGCAAACCTCGATGGCGCGCTTCACGATGTGCGCGGCGTGCCAGGCGGAGTACGACGATCCCACCAACCGGCGATTCCACGCACAGCCCAACGCCTGCGCGGTATGCGGACCGCGCGTCTGGCTGGTTACGCCGGAAGGAACAGAGATTTCGTCCGACGATCCCGTGACTGCAACCATCGACCGACTGATGGCCGGTGAAATCATGGCCATCAAGGGCATCGGCGGCTTTCATCTTGCCGTGGACGCGACCAACGAGGCCGCAGTGACGCAGCTGCGCGAGCGCAAACACCGCTATGGCAAGCCGCTGGCGGTCATGGTCCGCGATCTCAGCGCGGCCCGCGCGGTTTGCGAACTGACCGGCGAAGAAGAGGCGTTGCTCGAGACGGTTCCGCGGCCGATTGTTTTGGCGCAAAGGCGCGAGGGCAGCGGCATTGCGGAACTCGTCGCCCCGGGAATTCCGTGGCTGGGCGTGTTTCTGCCTTATGCGCCCTTGCAGCATTTGCTTTTTGCCGACTCTCGCGTGAAGGCTTTGGTGATGACCAGCGCCAACCTCAGCGAAGAGCCCATCGCGATCGACAATGATGAGGCCCTGGCGCGGCTCAGGCGCATCGCCGACGCATTCCTGATGCACGACCGCGAGATTCTGCAGCGTTGCGATGACTCCGTGATGGCGTTGGTGGACGGTGCGCCGCAGTTGATCCGCCGCGCCCGCGGATTTGTGCCGCTCGCCGTGCCGTTACCCTTCGATGCGCCGCCGCTGCTGGCCGTGGGCGGGCATTTGAAGAACGTCTTCGCTCTTGCACGCGGCCGCTTTGCCTACCAGAGCCAGCACCTGGGCGACCTCGAAAACCTCACCGGCCTCGAGTTTTTCCGGGAGGCGCTCAAGCACCTGATGCACACCTTTGAGATCGAGCCCGAAGCCGTGGTGCACGACCTGCACCCCGGCTATTTATCCACATCGTGGGCCAAGGAGTGGGCTGCCGAGCGCAATCTGCCGCTCATCGCCGTGCAGCATCACCACGCGCACATCGCGGGCTGCATGGCGGAGCACGGCATCGAGGGGCCGGCGATTGGATTGAGCCTCGACGGCACGGGTTACGGCACGGACGGCCGCATCTGGGGAGGGGAAGTGCTCATCAGCAGGCTGGATGGCCCCAATCCCGGTAACTTCGAGCGTTTTGCGCATCTCGACTACGTGCCCATGCCGGGCGGCGAGGCGGCGATTCGCGAGCCGTGGCGCATGGCGCTCGGCCATCTGCATCATGCCGGCTTCGATGTGGAGTCGCCGGAATTGTTGGCTCTCCTCGGCGCGAAGCCGCAAGAAGCGCGCGTGCTCAAGCGCATGATGGAGCGAGAGTTGAATACGCCGCTCACGTCGAGTTGTGGACGGCTCTTCGATGCGGTTGCTGCCGTGGTGCTAGGTCGCGATGTGGTCGATTACGAGGCGCAGGCGGCGATTGAACTGGAAGGATTAGCTGTGGACGAGCGGGAAGAGCTCGAGTCGGGCTACCCGCTGGAAATGCAGGCTGGAAATTGGTCTGCACGCGAGCCCGCGAAGATCTCTGCGGCGCCGTTATGGCGGGAACTGTTGAAAGACCTGCGAGCGGATGGCTCAAGATCGCGCATTGCCGCGCGTTTTCATGCCGGGGTTGCCGCGGCATTCATCGCTGCTGCCAAGCAGGCCCGCGAGGCAACAGGAATCGAAAAAGTTGCTCTCTCCGGCGGCTGTTTGCACAATCGGCGCCTCGCGCGGTTGCTGCGTGCAGGGCTCGCGGAAGAAGGCTTTCAGGTCTTCCAGCACCGCAATGTGAGCCCCGGCGATGGCGGGTTGAGCTACGGACAGGCTATGGTCGCCGCAGCGATGCTGAGAAAAGCAACCGTAGCATAGCAAATCGCACACGATCCACCCGTGTGTCGGTGAGCTTTCTTTGGCGGCGCCTGAACGGCCTCTGTTATGACGAGGCGAGAATCGTCGGCGTCAGAAAGGTTCCCGGATGCGCTGGATCCTGGAACCAAATCTCCAAGTCGATGCCGGCGACGACGAGGTCGGGCTTGCCATCGCCATTCAGATCCCCGACGGCCAGCATGGCCGGGCCTGCGTAGGCATATTTCACTCCGGGCTGATAAGTCCCTGCGACAGCAGTGCTCTGCAGAAAGATATAAACGCTCCCACCCTCGTAGCCGCCCATGTTAGCGACCACCAGATCAACCCTGCCGTCGCCGTCCAGATCGGCGGCCGCGACGCCCTCCGAACGAAGGCCGCTGGAATAATTGGTCGCGGACAGGAATGTTCCGGGACTGATCGGATTCTGCAACAGCACAGAAAGGCTGGCCGGCGTGCTGCCGTCGGCGCTTCCCAGGTTGGCGACAGCAAGGTCGGGCAGGCCATCCCCGTTCAGGTCGCGGACCAGGATGAAACAAGGTTGCGCCCCGGCACTATAGGAAGTAGGGGTCAGAAACGTTCCCGGCGAGGCCGGGTCTTGCGAATATACATTCACGCCAGTGGCAGTCGTGACCAGCAGTTCGGCCCTGCCGTCTCCGTCGAGATCGGCGATTGCAATAGCCGATGTCCCGCCGGACCCAATCGCCAGGGTCTTCAGGGGCAGGAACTGTCCCCGGGCCGAGGTGCTTTGCAAGAGAATCGAGACCCCATTTGTGTCGGCGACGGCAATATCGGTGAGCCCGTCGCCATTCAGGTCTCCGACGGCGACCTGCACAGGTGAGAATCCAGTGGCGAAGCTTTCGGCAGGAAGGAAGTGACCGGGATTGGCCGGATCCTGCAGCAGTACCGACACGCTGCTCGACCCTTTCCCATCCGCATTCATGATTGTGTTTGCCGTAACGATGTCCGGCTTGCCGTCGCCATTCAAGTCGCCAACGGTGAGGGCTACAGGATCATTGCCTACGCTGTAGGTGACGGGGCCCAAGAAACTCCCCGGCTTGCTGGGATCCTGAAGATAGACAGCAACCACGCCTGCATGAGGCGGAGATCCGGACATGATCGAATAGGAAACCGCGATGTCGAGCTTGCCGTCGCCATTCAGATCGGTCGCCGCAACGGACCAGTACTGGTTGTAGACGGGCAGTATATCTGTTCCGCTTCCCAACAAAGCTCTCCCGCCTCCGCATGATACTTCGGGTGCAAGGGTAGCTAGGATCGCAGCATGCAAGAGAAGACGTTGGAGGGCAACTTGCCGGGCCATCTGAGCCTCCCTTTCTCGTGAGTTCCGGAAGAACTTCAGGAGATGCCAGAATCGCCTTAGGAAATGTCACTATTATCGCGCACGTAGTAGGTGCTTCTGCACAGTTCTTTCGCGAAGGACAGATCTCCGCTGTTCGTCTCGGCGCTGGAGGTGATGGGTATCACGAGCGGATGTCGCGAAGAGTCTTCTTGCTAAAGACAGAGGGATACTGCAGCGGCGTCACATCCATAGGCAGGCGCGTTATCCCGAGAGCCGCACCAGCTCCTGCGCTTCGCTGCGCGGGCCGAGGATCGACATGCGCGGAATGCGCCCACGCACCATGGCGACTTCGTCGCAGCGGTGCAGGCGCGGGCAGCTCTGGCAATCCTTGAAGATCTTGTCGGGCAGCTCCGCTTTGTCTTCCACAGTGCGGAAGCCGTACTTGAAGAAGAAATCGGGAATGCGCGTGAAGAGGCACACGGATTGGATGCCGTGCGTCTCGGCCTCTTCAATCAGCGCTTTCAAAATGCTGCCGCCGGCGCCCTGCCCCTTGGCTTCGGGCTTGACCACAATGGAGCGCACCTCGCAGAGATGCGGGCCGTACAGGTGCAGAGCGCCGCAACCGAGGAACACGCCGCCATCGGACTCGGCGACCGTGAAGTCGCGGATGTTTTCGCAGACTTCAGCGAAGGGGCGCTTGAGCAGTGTGCCGTCGCCGGACAGAGAGTTCACGAGGTCGTAGATGTTTGAGGCGTCGAGCAGTAGCGCCTTACGCACCAGCATGAACGGCCTCCGCTGCGGTGGATTTCACGAGCGCGGCGATCCGCCCCGAAGCGGCATCGAGCGCATGCTGCACGCGCTGGCGCGCGGTCCCGCCGATTACGTCATGGCAATCGAGCGTGGCATCGAGAGTGATCGCAGTGTAAAAATCTTCGCCGAACTCTTCGCCAAACTGGCGAAGTTCCGCGAGCGTAAGCCCGCTCAACTCGACTCCTTTTTCAATCGCAAACCGCACCGCCTGGCCGATTTTTTCGTGCGCCAGGCGAAAGGGAACGCCCTTGTGCACCAGATAGGTGGCCGCGGCCATGGCGTTCAGGTAGCCCGACTGCACCGCCTCGCTCATGCGCTCGCGATGGAATTCGAGTGCCGCGGTGAAACGCGCCACGAGCTTGAGCATCTGGGGAACGAAGTCGGCCGCGAAAGCCGGCTCCTGTGTCTCCTGCATGTCTTTATTGTAGGCCAAAGGCAGTCCCTTGAGCTGGAGGACAACGGTTTGCGCGGCGCCGTTGAGACGACCGACTTTCGCGCGCAGCAATTCCGTCAGATCGGGATTCATCTTTTGCGGCATGGCGCTCGAGCCGGTGGAAAAGGCCTCGGGCAGAATCACAAATCCAAACTCCGCGGTCGCGAAGAGCGTGATCTCTTCGGCGAAGCGGCTCAGGTGCAACCCAACTAACGTGAGTGCCTGTAGATACTCGAGAATAAAATCGCGATCGCTCGTGGCATCGATTGAATTGGTAGTCGGCGCTACGAATCCGAGCTCCCGCGAAGCAATCGAACGGTCGAGCGCAAGCGTAGCGCCAGCCACCGCGCCCGATCCGAGCGGGCAATGGTTCAGTCGCCGGGCGCAATCGGCCAAACGCGGCGCATCGCGCAGCGCCATTTCCACGTACGCCAGCAGCCAATGCGCAACGAGTACAGGCTCGGCGCGTTGCAGGTGCGTGTAGCTCGGCATCACACTGTCGCCGGCTTTGCGCGCCTGCTCGACAAGCGCCATGGCCCACGCGGCGAGTCCATCGATCACGAGCTCAATCTGCGCGCGCACGTAAAGGCGCAGGTCGGTGGCGATCTGCTCGTTGCGGCTGCGGCCCGTGTGGAGCTTCAGTCCCAGCGGGCCAATCCTTTCCGCCAACTTGAGTTCGACGAAGTGATGAATATCCTCGGTAGAGGAGTGGTCGCGCACCCGCGCTTTGCCCGCATCGGAGGCAAACTCCACGCCGATGGCATCCAGCGATTTCCGCAGCTCCGCTGTTTCCGCTTTGGTCAGGATTCCGGCGGCGCAAAGAGCAGACGCGTGCGCCTTGCTGGCGGCAATCTCCTGATCGAGAAGCCGCCAATCGAAAACAATCGAGCGCTGCCACGCCTCGAATTCCGCGTCCAGCGGCTCGCGGAAGCGGCCGGACCACATCTTTCCGGATTGTTGTTCGTTCGACATTGTTTTAAGCGTACCTCATGCTATTCCTTGTCATGATTCCTTTTCAGGGCCGCTCAAGAGCTGGGGCATTTCGCTGCCCTTGCTGAGCGTGAGGAGGCCTGTCTTGGCGTAGGTGAGGAGCTTCTCCCTGGTGTCGGTAATGTCGAGGTTGCGCATAGTGAGTTGTCCTATGCGGTCGCGCGGTGAGAAGGCGGATTCAGTCTTCTCCATACTGAGACGCTCGGGATGGAAAGTAAGATTGGGCGACTCGGTGTTGAGGATGGAGTAGTCGTTGCCGCGGCGCAACTCCAGTGTGACCTCGCCGGTGATGGGCTTGGCGACCCAGCGCTGGGCGGATTCGCGGAGCATGATGGCCTGGGAGTCGAACCAGCGGCCCTGATAGAGTAGACGGCCGAGCTTGCGGCCATGGTCGCGGTACTGCTCGATGGTGTCCTCGTTGTGGATGCCGGTGATGAGGCGCTCGTACGCGATAAAGAGCAGGGCGAGGCCCGGAGCCTCGTAGATGCCGCGACTCTTGGCCTCGATGATCCTGTTCTCAATCTGGTCGGACATGCCGAGCCCATGGCGACCGCCGATGCGGTTGGCTTCGAGGAGGAGGTCGACGGGCGAGTCGAATTGCTGGCCGTTGAGGGCGACCGGGAAACCCTCTTCGAAGCGAAGGACGACCTCTTCGCGCTGGATCTCGACATCGTCGCGCCAGAATGCCGTGCCCATGATGGGGACAACGATCTTGACGGACGAAGAGAGATGCTCGAGGTCCTTGGCTTCATGGGTTGCGCCAAGGATATTGGAGTCGGTGGAGTAGGCCTTTTCCGCTGACATTTTATAGGCGAAGCCGGAGCGCTGCATGAAGGTAGACATCTCGGCGCGGCCGCCTAATTCGTCGATGAAAGCGGCGTCAAGCCAGGGCTTGTAAACCTGGAGGCTGGGATTGACGAGCAGGCCGTAGCGGTAGAAGCGCTCGATGTCGTTGCCTTTGAAGGTGGAGCCGTCGCCCCAGATGTCGACGTCGTCCTCCTTCATGGCGGCCACCAGCATGGTGCCCGTGACCGCGCGACCGATCGGGGTGGTGTTGAAGTAGGGGACGCCGGCGGTGGTGATGTGGAAGGCCCCGGCCTGCAGTGCGGCGAACCCTTCGCGTACAAGCGGACCGCGGCAGTCGATGAGGCGGGCCTTTTCCGCGCCGTATTCGAGGGCCGCGCGCGGGATGGCGTCGTAGTCGGTTTCGTCGGGCTGGCCGAGGTTGGCTGTATACGCGTAAGGGATGGCGCCCTTCTGCCTCATCCAGTGCAGGGCGGCGGAGGTGTCGAGCCCGCCGGAGAAGGCGATGCCGACCTTCTGGCCGATGGGCAGGGATTCGAGAATTACGGACATGCGTGCGAAACCTCAAAGCAGAGATCAGAGATCAGGGATCAGAGATCAGTCTGATCCTGCAACTCCTCGTCACTGCGTCTTTATTGATTTCAAATCGCTCTACGTGGAGCGATTATCAGAACATCTGCGGTCTATGCTGATCTCTGACCACTGATCTCTGGTTACTGAAACTTCTCCACATTCGCCAACCCGCCCAGCAGCAGAAGCAGCAACGCCTTCTGTGCGTGCAGGCGGTTTTCGGCCTGGTCGAAAACGATCGACTGCGGGCTGTCGATCACCGCGTCGGTGACTTCCTCATTGCGCCGCGCGGGCAGGCAATGCATGAAGACGGCACGCGGCGCGGCTTTGCTCATCAGCGCTTCGTTTACCTGGAAGGGGCGGAAGATGGGCGCGCGCTTGGTCGATTCGTGCTCCATGCCCATGCTGACGCACACATCGGTGTATACCGCGTCAGCACCTTCCACGGCGGCCTGCGGATCCTGCAGCAGGCGGATTTCACAGCCGTTGACCGCGGCGATTTCCCGCGCCTTGGTCACGATCTCAATATCGGGCGAGTAGCCGCGCGGCGTGGCCACGGTTACGTTGGCGCCCAACTGCGCGCCGGTGAGCATCAACGAGTGGCACACGTTGTTGCCGTCGCCGACATAAGCAAAGTTGAGTCCCGCGGCCGTACCAAATTGCTCCTCGAGGGTCATGAAATCGGCCAGCGCCTGGCAGGGATGCTCAAAGTCGGAGAGCGCGTTGATGACCGGGACGCGGGAGTTGACGGCCATCTCGGTAATGGTGTCGTGCGCATAGGTGCGCAACACGATGACATCCACCCAGCGCTCCAGGTTGCGCGCCACGTCGGCAATGGTTTCGCGCTCGCCCAGCGGCGCATTGGTCTGGTCGACAAAGATGGCGTTGCCGCCCATGGTATTGATGCCGGTCTCGAAGGCGAGACGCGTGCGCAGGCTGGCTTTTTCAAACATCAGCACCATCTGCCTGGCGTCGAGGGCACGCCGATACTCGCGCGGATTGCGCTTGACGTCGTGTCCCAGCTTGAGAATGGCGCGCACTTCAGCGCTCGAGAGATCCGCGATCGAACACAAATCCTCGCCGGACATGCGCGCTGCCGCGGCCAGAATGTCGGGGTCCTCCTGCACGGGAACGGCGGCTTGCTTGTGTTCCATGGTGGCTTTGCTAGCCATGATGTTTTCCTCCTGCGGGCGCACTGTGCGCTGCGGCGTGTTCGGCAAAGATTTCGTCCAGCGCGGCAATCGCCGTATCGACGTGGCTGCGCTCCAGTATGTACGGAGGCAGGAAGCGCAACACGGTATCGCTGGTGCAGTTGATGAGAATGCGGCGCTTGAGCATCTCCGCCACAGTGAGCTTGGCCAGATCCGCAGAATCGAGCTCGGCGGCGACCATCAGGCCTTTTCCGCGCACATCGACAATCGTCTCATGCTTGCGGGCGAGCTTCCGAAGGCTTTGCATGAAATAATTGCCAACCTCCGTAGCATGCGCCAGCAGCCCTTCCTTCTCAATAGTGTCGATGACAGCGATGCCGACCGCGCAGGCCAAGGGGCCGCCGCCAAATGTGGTGCCGTGCATGCCCGCGTGCATCACGCGCGCAACGTCCTCCGTGCAGAGCACGGCGCCGAGAGGAATGCCGCCAGCAAGCGGCTTGGCCAGGGTAGTGACGTCAGGCTGGATGCCGTAGTGCTGGTACGCGCACCACTTGCCGGTGCGGCCCATGCCAGCCTGAATCTCATCCACAATCAGCAACGCGCCGGTGGAGCTGGAAAGGGCGCGCGCCTCGGCGAAGAACTCCTGCGTCAGCGGACGTATGCCGCCCTCGCCCTGGATGGCTTCGACGAGAATGGCGCAGACATCGGGGGAAAATTTTGCGCGCAGGTCACTTACATCATTAAAGCGCACGAACTCGACGCCGGGAACCACGGGAGCGAACGGCTCGCGGTACTTCTCCTTGTACGTCGTCGACATGGAGCCGAAGGTGCGGCCGTGGAAGCTCTGTTCGAGAGCGAGAAACTTAGTGCCGATGTTCGCGCCTTCGCTGCGCCGCAGCCCTGCGTAGGCGCGTGCCAGCTTGAGCGCGCCCTCCCAGGCTTCCGTGCCGGTGTTGGCGAAGAAAGCGCGGTCGAGGCCGGTGCGCTCCGTGAGACGCATGGCGAGCTCCGCCTGCCCCTCGTGATAGTAGAGGTTCGAGGTGTGAATCAGAGCGCGGCTCTGGCGGGCAATCGTCTCCACAATGGCGGGATGGTTGTAGCCAAGCGCGTTGACGCCGATGCCGCTGAGCAAATCAAGATAGCGATCGCCCTTCTCATCGATGATGTATACGCCTTCGCCGTCTACGAAGAGGATGGGGCTGCGATCATAGGTAGTAAGCAGCAGCCGCGCTTCTGCGGCGCGAATCTGTTCGAGCTTGGTCATCCAAAAACCTCCTAGGCCACCATGACTTCAGTGCCGTGCGCTACACGCGAGCTGCACAGGTCGGGCAGGGAACTGGCCGCTTCCGCGGGTAGAATCCGTACGCGCTTTACGCCGTTCAACAGCGCCTCACGGCAGGCGCCCAGCTTGGGCAACATGCCGCCGGAGATGACAGCGCTCTTCGCCATCTCCGCAATCTGGTCGATGGAGAGCCATCGCAGCACCTCGCCGTTCGCGCCCTTCACACCGGGGACATCGGTGAGGAAGACCAGTGCATCGGCGCGGCAGGCGATGGCGCAGGCCGCGGCCATCTCGTCGGCGTTGATGTTGTAATACTCGCCGTCAAAACCTAAAGCCATAGAACAGAGCACGGGCACGCCACTCAACTGCCAGATGGCTTCAAGCCAGCGCGGATCGCTGGCGGCAATCTCGCCCACGAAGCCAAGATCGGGCACGGTGCGCTTCTTGCGCGCGCGGAAGATCATGCCATCGCCGCCGCAAAGTCCGACCGCCGGCTGGCCCAACGCGCTCAGCGCGGCGACCAGGCCTTTATTCACGCGTCCGGCAAAGACCATCAGCGCGGCATCGCGGGTTTCCGCGTCGGTGACGCGCAGGCCGTCGATGAACTCGCTCTGCTTGCCGAGCGCCTTGAGCGTGCGCGTCAACTGCACGCCGCCGCCGTGCACCACGGCTACCTGGTTGCCGTCGCGCACCAATTCGGCGATGGCCCGGGTGCAGCCTTCCAGCAGCGAGGGAGTTTCCAGGCCTGCGCCGCCCAACTTGACCACGTACTTCATTCACAACCCTCCGCGGCGAGTTTCATTCGAGACCTTCCGATTCCGGCCAACCCTCGATCACGTTCAGGTTCTGCACGGCCTGGCCGGCTGCCCCTTTCAGCAGGTTGTCGAGGCAACTGACGATAATGGCGCGCTTGCCGCCGGCATCGAGTTGAAATCCGATGTCGGCGTAGTTCGTGTGCACCGAGTACTGAATCTGCGGCAGCGCTTTTTCGTAGAGCCGGACCATCGGGCTGCCGGCAAAAAACTCGCGATACACCCGCGCCACACTCTCCCGCGTCTGTGCTTTCTTGAAGCGCACGTAGATCGTGGACAGAATGCCGCGCGGAATCGGCAGCAGGTGCGGCGTAAAGATGATTTCTTCGCTCGAAATGCCGATCTGCTCCAGCAACTCGCCGGTATGGCGATGGGCAAAGACGCCGTACGCGGAAAGATTGTCTGCCGCGTACATGAAGTGCGTTCTCGCGGTCGGAACCTTTCCCGCGCCGCTCACGCCGCTTTTGGCGTCGGCAACGATGCCGTGCTTGAGGTCGACGAGTCCCGCCGCCACCAGTGGTCTCAGCGGCAGAATGATCGAAGTCGCGTAGCAGCCGGGGTTGGCGACGAGGCGCGCGCCGGTAATCTGCTTGCGATGCAGCTCAGGCATGCCGTAAACCGCCTGCGCCTGCGTGGCCGCGGCCAGCTCGGTGCCTTCGTCCGCAAAGGCATACACGGCGCGATGGACAGGATCCGTCAGCCGCCAGGCTCCGCTGAGATCGATGACGCGCAACCCGCGCTTGAGCGCCTCTGGGACCCACTCGCGCGATTGCTCGTGAGGCGTGGCCAGAAACAGCACATCCGCGCTGCGCGCGCTGAGAAGCTCCCAGGAAAACGGCTCCATCTTCAGTTCGCTGCTTCCGTTGTTATCGCCGAGCTGGGGATGTATCTCAGCGATCGGAATGCCGCCACGTTCGAGGTCCTTTCCTTCCACGCGCCCGGCAAACACCGGCGGCTTGCCGTGCAGACGGGGGTGATGCAACAGAAGCCGCGCCAATTCCGCGCCGGCGTAGCCTGTCACGCCCACAATCGCTGTCTGAACTATCTTCGTCATCCTTGCAATATCGTCCTTAGCCGGGCAGCCACCTCGCCCGCCTGCCGTGCGTCCGTGCAAATCACCAGAACCGTATCGTCGCCGGCGATGGTGCCGGCCACCTCCGGCCACTCCTCGCGGTCCAGGGCCGCCGCAACGGGCTGCGCACCGCCCATTACCGTGCCCACCACCACCTGATTCATCGCCTGCTTCACGCGCAGGCCGAAGCTGTCGAGCATTTCTCTCAGGGTTGGCGGCTGATCGTCTTCCTCCACGGCAGATGCGGCCGCCGCGCCATTTCCGTTGGGAAGCGAGTATCCGCGCGGCCCCTTGAACAGTTGCAACTCGTGCATGTCGCGCGAAAGCGTCGCCTGGGTCACGTGAATGCCGCGCCGTCGCAGTTTGCGTCGCAGCTCATCCTGGCTGGTCACGGGAGTGTCGGCCAGCACTTCGCGGATTACGTTCAGGCGTTGGGTCTTCATCGTGCGTTTCCCTTTGCGGTCAAAGCAAAGGCGCGTTCCGCCAGGCGGAAACCGCGCTTGAATAAATATACAATAGCTTTGCATAAGTATGCAAGGGGTATTTTGGGGTGATTGTAGACTTCGCGCAAGGTAAGTGAGCGTATGGATACTCATTTTGGCGAAGAAGTCCAGGGAATCGCTCAAGTTTACACGAGGCATGTCCCAGTGGGAGGATTAGGGGCATGGCGCTCCAGCGCGACAGCAAACTTGGGTACGGCTTTCTCTTCGCGGGGGCGGCTTTGCCCTATTTAGCTGATAAGCTGTTTGGCCCTCTTACCGCGCTTATAGCAGCGGCAATTGACCTTGCCCGCGCAAAACGTATCCCTTAGCAAGCTGTTCTAATGCGAAAGGGTAGCGAAGATGACGAAGGCAACGCGGGGACGATACACGCTTGAGTTCAAGCAAGAGGCGGTTCGGCTAGTG